>Ga0315284_10001599_pt1 | contig 32421 bp, 29 predicted proteins | sample YL17G09_16_MG_FD_203696 | JGI IMG/M metagenome (GOLD analysis project Ga0315284, IMG submission 203696) | Sediment microbial communities from Yellowstone Lake, YNP, Wyoming, USA - YL17G09_16 | ecosystem: Environmental > Aquatic > Freshwater > Lake > Sediment | place: USA: Wyoming | collected... | reverse complement strand
TGGTCGTCGGAGAGTTTCTGAAAGGTGATTATGACTATGTTTCAAATACGATCGCATATACATTCCCGGACGGACTCGATACCGAAGTGTTTTCTTTCGAGTCTCTTGAGAACGCATGGAAGAACGCTAAACTGCCCTCGGAACGTGAACACGTCACTCCGTACATTCGAAATTGTGGAAAGTTTAAGGCAAAGAACTTTCCTTCACCGAAAGGATATCACCTCTACAGGCTTACATTAGATACACCCGAAGACTACGAATTCATAAAACGCGTATACGAGGGCATCGGTTCGGATATGTTTCACCTGGACGACACAGTCAGTTTCTTGGAGAACAATCCAAATTTGTTGCGAATAAACCAGTATATTAAGATGAACGAGGGGTACGAGAGATCCTTATTCTTGGATAAAATAGCCGATGCCAGAAATGCCGTAATGACCGGCGATAGACTATACCTAAGAGCGTTGAAAGAAATCGGTGAGAAGCGAACCAGAACAGACGGTCTGTTTTACGGGATTTTCCTGAAAGACGGTGATGAGCATATAGGTAACATAAAACTTGAGGCTATAGATTTTGGCAACAAAACCGCACATCTATGCACATCGATAAACGAAACAGGCGTTCATAGTCGCGAAATAGAATCAGAAGCCATTAAATTGATCACACACTATGTGTTTTCAAAGCTTTCATTAGTTAAAATTACTTTAGTTGTGGATTCAGAAAACAAACCGGTCACAACCGTTATCTTAAATCCGGGTTCAGAGGACTGAAACTATGCTTTCAAAGCGCAACAGCGGAATAGACCTGTGGAATAAAGCAAAAAAAATGATACCCGGGGGGTCCCAGCTTCTATCTAAGCGAGCCGAGCAATTTCTTCCCGATTTGTGGCCGTCCTATTACAAGAAGGCCAAAGGCGTGGAAATCTGGGACCTAGACGGTAATAAATTTGTCGATATGTCGCTGATGGGGGTCGGTACATGCATCCTCGGTTATTCCGACGACGACGTTAACAGAGCGGCAATAAACGCCATAAACGAAGGCACAATCACGACTCTTAATTGTCCCGAAGAAGTCGAACTTGCTGAAACGCTGCTGAAGCTCGATCCCTGGGCGGGTATGGTCCGTTATGCGAGAACAGGCGGGGAAGCCGTTACCATAGCGGTTAGGATAGCACGCGCATTCAGCGGGAAAGATAAAATCGCCTTTTGCGGATACCACGGATGGCATGATTGGTATATAGCCGCAAACCTTTCGGACCAAAAAAATCTCGACGGACACTTGCTTCCGGGGTTAGACCCTGCCGGTGTACCACGCGGCCTCAAGGGAACGTCGATACCGTTCCATTACAATAATATCGATGAGCTGACCGCGATATTGGAACGAGAAGCTGATATCGGCGCCATAGTCATGGAGCCCGTCAGAAACATCGAACCCAAAGACGGCTTTTTGACGAAGGTCGGGAAACTGGCCGATGAACGGGGCGTTGCACTAATTTTTGACGAGGTCACGTCTGGTTGGCGTATGACCGTCGGCGGCATACATAAGTTGTACGGGGTTCAACCCGATATAGCGGTATATGGAAAGGCTATGGCAAACGGCTTTCCGATGGCCGCTGTCGTTGGAAAGGGCGAGATCATGGATGCGGCCCAGAAAAGTTTCATAAGCAGCAGCTTTTGGACCGAACGAATCGGGCCAGCCGCTTCGATAGCGACGATAAACAAGATGCAACACAATGACGTTCCTAAACACTTGTGTAAAATCGGGAACATGGTATCAGACGGCTGGAAGAAACTTGGGGAGAAGCACGATCTCAAGATTAACGTTACCGGGATTCCTTCACTAACGAGTTTTGGGTTTGACCACCCTGAGAAGGATGCCATGCACACACTCTTTACACAAGAGATGCTGCAACGCGGATTCCTGGCTTCCAAAGCCGTTTATGTTTCTTACAGCCATACGTCCGAAAACGTTAAGGCATATTTAGAAAATGCAGATGATGTTTTTGGTTTGATTAAACGTGCTATGGACGCGAACAACGTTCACGGATTACTGAAAGGTCCTGTTGCGCACAGCGGGTTTAAACGTCTTAACTGACGTTGTGGCCGCGTGTTTACAACATAGTCGGGGAGAAAACTAAAATGACAATGAATTATGAACAGGTCAAGAATCACTGGGATAACTGGGCAACGGAGTTCGGAACTTCGCTTAGAGCAACTACCAAAAGTATGACCATAAAACAGCTTGAAATCTTCGCGATTATGAGGCATCTCGTTCATGGCAAAAAAATCCTCGATGTCGGTTGTGGTAACGGCTATAATGGCATCGCTTTCATCGAGAATATTCCAAACATAACCGTCGTTGGAGTGGATTATTCGAAGGAGATGGTTGACAATGCTATTCTCAACGCGCAAAAGCTTCGGCCCGAACAACAGCAAAGACTGAAATTCAAGGTCGCTGATGCGCTCGCATTGCCATATGATGCGGAATTTGACATTGTAACCACAGACCGTTGCATCATCAACCTTACCGATATCACAATGCAAAAAAAAGCGATTGATAACTGCATAAAGGCTCTTAAAGTAGGCGGAATTTTCCTCATGCTCGAAAACAGTCAACAGAATTACATGAAACAGAATGATGCGCGCAAGGCCGTCGGTCTGCCAGAGAGGATGCCGCCGTCGTTCAATCTGTTTATTGACGAGGACGAGATATTGCCTTATTGCAAGATTAATGGACTTGAGTTGCTGCAGATAGATGACTTCGGCAGTTTACACGATCTGATGCTGTATGTCATACTTACGTCGGTTGACCCTAACAAGGAACATTACGATGAGCCCGCAATCGTTAAAGCGGCAGAAGTCACAATGAACCTTGCGGCAAAGGGATATGGGTATCCGTTCGGTTCATTCGGGCAGAATAGGCTTTATATTTTTCGCAAATCGGAGGGCTTTTCGGTAAGATAATTTCGAGTTTCGGTGAAATGAGGCGTTTGAACTAGTGGTGTTATGGCTTTCATTCCGTATGGCATGCAGTGGATAACCGAAGATGATATAGAGGAAGTGTCCAAAATTCTACGTGGCGGTTGGATAACAACCGGCCCAAACGTCGAATCGTTTGAACGCGATGTCGCATCATATGTCGGTGCAAAGCATGCGGTGGCTGTAAATTCCGGAACCAGCGCATTGGATATAGCTGTTGCCGCACTGGAAATAGAACGCGGATCCGAAGTTATAACAACTCCCTTTACGTTCGTCGCGACAGCGAATTCGGCAATATACAACGGGCTAAAACCGGTTTTTGCCGACATAGATCCCAAGACATATAACATAAATCCAGACGACATACGGAAAAAAATAACCAACAAAACGAAGATCATAACTTACGTTGATTATGCCGGTCAACCGTGCGATATCGATGAAATCCGCGAAATAGCCCAGGATAACAATATTCATCTGATAGAGGATGCTTGTCATGCAATAGGCGCGGAGTATAAGGGAAAGAAGGTTGGCAGTTTCGCAGATATGACCATATTTTCCTTTCACCCGGTCAAACACATAACAACCGGGGAAGGCGGGATGGTAACAACTGAAAACGATGAACTTTACCAGAAGCTGCGTATGTTGCGTAACCACGGTATAGACAAAGGTGCTGCCGAGAGATTCGGACCCAATGCTTCCTGGGCATACGATATGAAAGTGCTGGGGCGAAATTATCGAATAACGGACTTTCAGTGCGCTCTTGGACGTTCTCAGTTGAAACGCGTTGATGATTTTATACGCAGAAGAAGCGAGATAGCAAAACTTTATGGTGAAAAATTTGCTGGATTGTCTGGGGTCACGGTTCCATATGTAAAATCCGATGTGAAACACGCGTGGCACCTGTACACAATATTGTTGGATCGCGGGTTGGATCGTGATAAGTTCTTTTCGCAGATGAAGCAGCGTGGTATTGGCGTAAACCTACACTACATACCGTCTTATCGATTCACATATTATCGCAAAAATTTCGATTTCAAAGAAAAGGATTACCCAGTTACGGAAGACGTTTTCAGCAGGATAATAACGCTTCCGATGTTTCCAAAGATGACTGATCAAGACATTTCTACGGTTGTTGATGCCGTCAAGGATTCGTTGAAGGCTTTGTGAACAACGCATGAAAATAAAACTCGGACTGAAATTGTGGTCGACCAATAGAGACCTTTTGCCGGAAGCGCTGAATTTGGTACAAACCGGCGTGTTCCAATATATTGAACTCAAAGTTGTGCCGGGCACCGATCTTCAGCCATTTGCGACTGATATACCTTTTGTTATACATGCGCCAGATGAGGGGCTGGGGTTTGATATAGGCGACTCAAATCAGGCAAAGACACGAGAGCTTTTACGCGAATGTCTCGATTTCGCCAAAACAGTCGCCGTCGAATACGTCATACTTCACGCTGGTCGTGGACCAATGTGTTCTGCCGTCAGTTTTCTTGATAGTATTGATGATCATAGAATCGTTATAGAAAACATGCCTAAAGTCGGAATAGACGGCGCGTTTATGATAGGATTCATACCGGACCACATTTCTGATTTGAAGAAGAGGTTCGGATTTTGCTTGGATTTCGGCCACGCAATAAAGGCCGCCAGAAGTCTCGGCGTAGCGTATAAAGACTTAGTCGGAGATTTTATGAAACAACACCCGGATATGTTTCACGTTTCTGATGGGTTTATCGAGCATGAAATCGACGAACATCTGCCGATAGGTTCCGGAAATTTCGACATCTCATACCTTAAGCGATGTGTCGAGAAATCCGATAAAAGGTTGGTCACACTCGAAACCCCCAGAAACATTTCTCTTAGTGACGATGTTGAGAACGCAAAAAAATTCCTTGTTTCTTGACAGGCTTTCCACGTTTCTTTACGGCTTTGGATATGGACACCGGATATCCAGTGAAGTATTAACTTCACTGGATTCGGAGAAATCATTATTTCTACGAATATCAAAATCATGGTCGACTGTTTTCTTCAGGTATGTCGCTATTAATCCCAAACCCAACGGTACGGTATTTGTATGTATCCCACATGTCGTGTGATTCAAATCTAGCAGCGCTATTTTCATTCGTTTTCCGCCCTATTATTCCGATACGTTCATTACTTTTAGACGCAATTTCGTTCGAACGGCGTTTATAATTTAGAGATGAAATGTTTTTAAGTAACTGTATCTCAACGTGCCTCGTACATCGAAGTTTGGGATAGAATGCAATGATTCAGTCTTTTATCATTTCCCACGTCAGAGGGCTTCCTCTCGTTATATCGATTTTTGCCCTCTTTCCAAGAATTTGAGGTAGATGTTTCGGCGGTAATCCGAAACCGGGTCTAATGGATCTAACGTTCGTTTCCGTGAACATTCCGTCTGCCTTGATATCCGTAACGACAAACAGAGACCTGACGAAATCTCGGCTTTTTTTCGCTTTTTCTGTGAGTTCGTAGCTTACCTTTCCGACGGCTTTTTCAGTCTCCCTTATTGCCATGACCATATTCTTGAATTCCTTCGGTTCAAGCGAGAACTCCGAATCCGGACCGCCGAGCTTTCTGTCCAGTATGAAATGTTTTTCAACTATTCGTGCTCCAAGGGCAACGGCAGCAATAGGAACCGATATGCCTTTCGTGTGATCGGATAGTCCGACGATTGTTCCGAATTTCTGTTCTAAATCCGGGATAGTTTTTAGGTTCACTTCTTCGAAGGGTGTTGGGTATGCCGATGTACATTTTAGCAACGCTATTCTGTTGTTGCCAATTCTCCGGCATGCGTTTACGGCTTCTGTTATGTCATCGAGTGTGGCTACACCGGTCGCTATTATGACAGGTTTTTTCTTTGATGCGATATATTCGATTAGTGGGATGTCTGTTATTTCGAAGGAAGCAACTTTGTATGCCGGTACACCCATTTTTTCCAAGAAATCTACAGCCGTTTTGTCAAACGGCGAAGAAAAACAGATTAAACCAAGCCCTTTCGCAATTTTTGCTAGTTTGGGTTGCCAGTCCCACGGTGTGTAAGCTTCTTTGTAAAGCTCATAAAGCGTCTTACCGTCCCACAACATGCCCTGTTTAATCTTGAAGAAATCGTTGTCGGAATCAATCGTTATTGTGTCGGGCGTATAGGTTTGAAGTTTGACGGCATCCGCTCCAGAATCTTTCATGGCCTCGATTGTTTTTACCGCAAGTTCAAAGTTTTTCAGATGGTTGGCGGACAGCTCGGCCACTACAAAAACTGGCTCATCTTCCCCAACTAATTTTCCACCAATGTCAATTTTCGTTTTATCACCAATACGAGAATTATTTTGATACATTTGTGCGATTTGCAAATCCGATTATCGGGGTTTCGTTTTCCACACATCTTTTCCGAAATGGAGCGGGTCTAGTCTAAAATCGTCGTTTAGAGACTCCTCCAGCGTTTTGTCGGAAATGGCCAGCAACAAGGTGTTTTCTTCCAACGATTGCCAGCCGTTGTATGTCCCTGGCGGGACAACAAGAACCTGCGGTTTGCGCGCACTTATTACATAACTTTCAATTTTCGGGTTTTCGAGGTTCATGCCTACAAGGACGAATCTTACGGAGCCATTGAGAACAAAAAAATATTTCGATTCTTGTTTGTGTCCGTGAAAAGCTCGTATCATACCACGCTCGAAATTGCCAACGACATATATGCGTTTAGCTTCTGGGAAAAGCTTGTCAGCCGAATGGAACACCTGGGCTAGGTATCCCCTATCGTCGATCTTCCAGTCGAGTGTTACAAGTTTGACTCCCGGTAGCATAATGACGCCTTCTTTGCTCATACGGAGCGGAAAACTTTAAAAGTCGTTCCGAGACGTGCATTTTCGGAGCAGACCTCTCGATACCCTTATAAAGTTTTTAGTGGGTGTGAATTATTGCAATCAGTATAAGTTGGTTAAATGGTAGGCGGTAAGCTCGTTGAGAATCTATTGTTCGAAAAAAGCGGGAGCATAGCCTCGGCTATGCACAAGATCGATATAAACGGCCTAGGAATCGTGTTTTTAGTCGATGAACAGAACAGGTTTTCCGGCACGGTTACAGACGGAGACATAAGAAATGCCGTGCAGCGGGGGGTAAGGATAGAGAGTTCTGCTGCAGAGATAGCAAATAAGACCCCAGTGACAATCTCCGAAGGTGCCGATAAGGTAAAGGCGGTAAAGTTTCTGCTTAACGATCGATCAGTCTTGGAAAAGATCCCTAAATACGGTTCTTTGAAAATACCCGTGTTAAACGACGGGCATGAGATTGTGGACGTTGTGTATCTGCATTTCAAAGAGGAGCAGCCCGCGGCGTCTAGAACGTCACCGAAGCACGAGAGCATAAAAAAGGTTTTGGTGATAGGCGGTGCGGGTTATCTTGGTTCCGAGCTTTGCAAACAGCTGCTAGAGTGTGGTTATTCTGTCAGAGTCCTCGATAATCTTATGTGCGGCGATTCCGGTATAAAGAAAATATACGGACACGAGAATTTTGAGCTCGTTAAGGGCGACATGAGGAACATAACCATCGTTATGGATGCTGTTCAAGATGTGGATGCCGTTATACACCTTGCCGCTATAGTCGGAGACCCTGCGTGCAAGATAGATCCTAGAAAAACAATAGAGGTCAACAATTTCTCAACGAAAATGATAGGAGAAATATGCAAGTATGATCAGATAAACCGGTTGGTTTTTGCCTCAACATGCAGCGTTTATGGGGCTTCCGACGGCAACGATTTTCTTACCGAGGATTCCCAGCTTAATCCGGTATCGCTTTATGCCGACATGAAAATCCGTTCCGAAAAAAGCCTACTAGAACTATCCGACGGTAATTTTTCTCCGACGATTTTGAGAATGCCGACACTTTTTGGGGCATCGAACAGGATGAGATTTGATCTGGTCATTAACAAGCTTTCGGCTCAGGCAGCGAACGGCGAAAACGTTACGATATCGGGCGGCGGCCAGTGGAGGCCGTTCCTGCACGTTCGAGATGCGGCAAAATTCTACATACAGGCGCTTAGGCTCCCGATAGACAAGGTCGGGAATCTTGTGGTTAACATCGGTTCCGATAACCTAAACCACCGAATCGGGGAAATAGGCGAAGCGATAAAGCGTGTTAAGCCCTCGTCGCGAGTTGTGATCGATGAAAGCGATGTCGACAAAAGAAACTACCGCGTCGATTTTACGCTGTGCAAACGAGTATTCGCAATAGAACCGGAGGTTACTATAGAAGATGGCATAAGAGAGATACTCACCCTCGATAAGCGCATACTTAACGAATATAGGGCTCCCATCTACAGCAACCTCGAAATCGCAAATAGCCAGCGAGAACTTACGGAAGGTTGAGATCTGGCGTGGCCCGAGATATTGCTATCGATTATCGTTATAAGCGAATACTTCGAAAACCTCACACTAACGTGCGAGGATGAGACATCGAAGTATTCGTGATGCTGTGCTTCAGGACTCCGCAGACCTTTTAGGTCTGCGTGGCATCAAAGAAGCACATCATTTGAACGCTACATGGCCTAAAGCGTGGGTGGCGGTATTGTGTCTGTAAAGCAGCAAAAACTTAATTGCGCAATCTACTACGGGACGAGTTTTGATAGGGATACCTACAAACTGAAAATAATAGAGAATTTATCCAAATCGTGGAATGTTTTTGTAGCGAACCGGTATAAAACTTTGGATGTCCCAAAACACGATACAGTTAGGCCAATCTACGCATACGACAGCCCCGTTTTTACGCAGGTTCTGTCAAAGGAAATGGTTTCCGAGTCCGAGAAGTGGTTAGGCTTACCGTTTATTTACATCCTTCGGCGGTGGTATAACTGGGACGAGGGAGTTGAAAATAGTGAAAAGGCGCTGTCAAAAAGATTCGATGCCGTCGCGAAATATGTCATGTTTTGGCGCGATTTCTTCGAACGGAATAAGGTAGATATTTACATAGGCGCGCTAGAAAGTACATATCCGGAGATAGTAGCGCTCGAAGTCGCGAAGAAACTCGGTATACCAGTAGTAATACTCGCCGGAGGCAGGTTAACGAATTCTTTCATGGTATATGACGAAAACTTTGTGCCCGTTTGCGTGCAAAAACCAAATCTGGCGGAAAGGCAGTCTATATTCGATCTTCTTAAGAAACGTTATGTTGGGAGGTCCACTCCCGAGTATCCTGCCACAAAATCCGATGCTCAGAAATATAGCAACATTTCCACCAACCCACTTTACAAAATTAGACGGTTTTTTTGGTATCGTAAGAAATATCAGTCGGAACACGAATTCGATAAGTATCGGACTGTCTCTGCATCCGGTTTGGCTAGAAATTTCTTGAAGCACGTTATCAGACGGCAATACGCAAAATTCCTATATGCGAATCCAGATATGACAAAGGAACACTTCTTCTTGTTCCCACTTCATTATACTGAAGAAGCTCTACTGACGGTTAATGAAGCGTTTACAAATCAAGTTGGGTTAATCGAACATATAGCGGCAAGTCTTCCATTGGGGACAAAACTTCTTGTCAAACCACATCCTCATTGGAGTTGCGTGGATATATCAATCGGGGATGTTAGAAAAATAAAAAACCTTAGAAACGTGATCTTAGTCAGTCCCGACATGAACACATATGACCTTATACGGAACAGTATAGCGGTTTTAACCATTAACTCGACTGTCGGTTTTGAAGCTTTGGTGTTGGGGAAACCGGTAATAACGTTTGGGCACGATGTTAACGGAATCGGCGGAGCCGCCACGGCTGTAAACGATATGCTATCTCTTCCACGAATCATGGTCGCCGCGACGCGTGGTCAGTTGACACCAAGCAACGAAAAGGTGCGCGATGTGGTTACACAGTATTATACCAATCTCATATTTGTCGACGGTGTCATGGGACTTGAATACAAGTTAACCGATGGTGACAGCACGAAAATAGCGAACGCACTCATATCTGCAGCGAAATACGTCATATCACAGCGCAAAAGTCGTCGCGGACTTAATAGGGTGACGATGCTGGAGTCACGGCCTAGTTACGGGGGGGAGCAATAATGGTTAATTTTGCGATGCATCTGGACGAGTTTAGGGGAGATCCTTCAGAGCTCATGCAATCGCTGCATAAATATCTTCCAGAAGATTGGAAGTTCAACCTCGTTTTCAGATTTAGATTGGACTATCTGTCAACTCCGGAATATTCACACATAGACCCGTTTTACCTCTACGAGCATTTTTCAGACAAGTTGACGGACGGAGAAATCTCCGAAGCCGAGAGATTTGCCGGTAAACCCTTTTCGTTGGTAAGACTCATGAGCAAGGTCGGCATGTTTCATTACCCAAAAATGAGCAATCTCCCAGACGATGAATTTCTCGCCAATCTTGTTTTGGCATGGAAGAAGTTTTTTACATTGAGAAAAATCGGTCTCTACATCGCCGGTGTCAGCGATGATTTTTCAAGCCTGGTGGGACTGGAGGTCGCGAAACACTTGGGCGTACCGGTGATATTTCTCAATTCCGGCAGGTTCAGTAATTCCCACCTTTTGGCAGACAAGGATTTCATGTCGGTTTTCTATAGAAAATTAACACAGGCGGAATTAAACGAAGCTTACAAGAAGGCGAGGGAGCTCATTTTGAGCGAGAAAATAACAAATCCGGAACTTTCAAAGATAGTTAGACGCGATTTTGATCTGACAAGCTTCGGTGCCTTGCTCACGCTGGCCAAGAGGCTGTTTTCAAACGCAAAGACATACTATTTTGAAATTTCGCCACGCGATCGTAAGTTTTTGTTTTCGCCTGGGGAGCAAGTGGTTAAAAGACTGAAAGCGTTTATACGTTCAAAATTCTCGAGGTTTGTTTTTAGGTACAAACCAAGGACTGACGAAAAATACGTATTTTATCCGCTACACTTCACCGATGACGCGACGATAACGATGAAAGTCCCATTTATAGACCAGTTCGAACTGGTTATGCAGATATCCAAAACGCTTCCGCACGGAGTTTATTTGTATGTTAAGCCGCATCCGCACTTCCAGTGTTCGGATATACCCTTGTCAAAAATGCGACGTTTGGCCAAGGTTCCTAATATCAGGTTAATTCCGCATAACGCTAATACAAAGGAAGTGATTTCGAACGCGCTATATTCGATTGTTATAAACTCAAGCGTTGCCTTTGAAGCGCTTGTCATGGGAAAACCCGTCGTGGCCTTCGGTAAGGATTATCCAACCGATGTGGTCCCGCATTTAGAATACCCAGAACAATTGTTGTACCCGATTCCAAAGATCGATAGCCGCAAGGTCGTCGAGTATATCGCAAACTGCTATGCACATTCGATTTTTCTGAAGGTGCCGTATTATCTTAAATCGGATTTTTCGGACGAGGCTGATGTCAAGAGTATGGCCGAAGGTATAGTAAAATGTTACAAGTTTTTGAGCGGAACGACGGAACAGAAAATTCGAGAATCCGGTGCTGCACGCCAAGGTCGTTTGCATGAACCTTAACATAAATTTTGCTAAGATGAGACCGCCCGGTTTTCAGACCAGAATAAAGGCTAGACGCGAGGAACTGATAGAGCGTGTTACTCGAGGGTCCGGTTGGTTGACGGTGCTTGCTTGCCCGATATGTGGGGTGTCAAATAGCAAGAATACGAAATATTTCGAACATTCATCGATAGTTTCTTTCATGTGCGGCGGTTGTGGTTGCCTTTACAACGACAAAATACCGAGATCGGTCGCAGATGTCTACGATAACGCCGAGTATCTAAAACATACTAATGACACGGCCTACGTGAAAGAGTATAGCTACAGAAAGGAGAGGTTCGGTGCGGAACGGGCCGAGATACTAAGAAAAGTGTGCGGCGATCTGACGGGCAAACGTTTGCTTGATGTCGGTTGCGGAACGGGCTTCTTTTTGGACGTTATGCATGATTATGGGGTGGTTGCCGACGGCCAGGAAATATCAAAACCGCTTGCCAGTGAAGCATCGGAGAGGCTCGGTGTAAAGATATTCACGGACCTTTTCGAAGACGTTGTACCAGACGAAAAATACGACATTATCACCATGTTTGATTTGATCGAGCACATCGATAAGCCGCTCAGAACACTTGAACACGCTAAAAAGCTGCTTACTAAAAACGGAGTTATTTTCGTTATGACCCCGAATTACAAATCGCTTGCGTTTGATGCGATGAAGTCCGAATCTAATTTATACGTTCCGGCCGAACATCTCTTGTTTTTTTCGAGGCAAACGGTTGATTTCGTCGCCAAAGCGCTCGGTATGAAAGTCGTCGTGTATTCAACGAACGGAATGGACGTTTTCGATATGCTCGCTTACGACCGGGACATAGACGGTGTTGATATTAAGAATTCTCTGTTCCTGAAGAACATCAACGAGTTTCAAAATACGGTGAACACAGCACAGCGTGCTAATCATATGAGATTTGTTTTGCGGTGATGGGACGAAATTCAACTTTAATGTCAGAACAGACCTCCGATTCGGTGCTGGTCTTGCATCCGAATTGGGAAAATCTCTAAAAGAGATCGGAATCAAGCGAGCCGGAGTCATAATCGATTCTAATATTTATAATCTGGATTTTGTGAAAAGCGCAATATCCCACGTTGAGCGTGAATTGGAGTTCGTGAAAATCTGGATGTATGATTTGGGCGCCGAACCCGATTACGATTCACTAGATCGAATCAAGGCGTTATTTCTTAACGATAAATCCGAGCCCACAGTAGATTGTTTTGTCGGCATAGGTGGCGGGAGCGTCATCGATTTCGCCAAAGGCCTGGCGACGGTGCTGGTCAATCCAGGAAAGGCGATAACATACCGCGGATTTCCCACGAATATAGTTCCTTCTCTTCCAACGATAGCTGTACCAACAACCGCGGGTACGGGAAGTGAGGTTACGTATAACGCCGTTTTCATCGACAAGGATGGTAAGAAAAAACTCGGTATAAATACAAAGCACAATTTTCCGGTTTTAGCTATATTGGATCCTAAACTCACCGTAAGTTGCCCGAAATCTGTTACGGCGGCTTCTGGCATCGATGCGATGATACACGCAATAGAAGCGTATTCATCGGTCAATTCCGATAGATTAACAAGGATCTTTGCAGTGGGGGCAGTGAGTCTGATGTATAACAATCTTTCGAAAGTTTTCGATGCTCCAACCGATCTGGAAGTTAGGGGCAACCTTCAGTTGGGGGCATATCTCGGTGGGCTGTGTTTGATAAATTCGGGCGGAGGGCCCACAGGCGCATTGTCGTATGTTCTCGGAGCCAATTTTAATGTCCCACACGGCTTAGCAGGAGCCGTGTTTTTGCCACACATAATCGAGCACAACCTCGCCAGAGGTTACGATTACAGCGAATTGCTTGATGCCATATTGGCATCTAACGCATCGGCGGATTCTAGTGAAAAGGGGCGTATGTTTTTGAAAAAAATCAAAGAGTTGTACGCTAAGCTGAACATACCCACCGACCTGAAACCGTTTGGTATAGACAAAAACAACATCAATGTTTTGCTGAAGGAAGTTGAGAATTACGGTGGCGCATTTTCAAAGAATCCGGTGACATTTTCTGTAGACGATGCCAAGAAATTGCTTTTGCGGATGATAGCGTAGTGTCATTTGGGAATTTAAGAAAGTTTTCAGACAGCGAGTTTTATGGACATCAAAATATCTGGAAAAGGTATAGGCCATGGGAAGCCGTGTTTTATCATAGCAGAAGCAGGTGTGAACCATAACGGCGATGTTGGGATCGCAAAGAAGCTGGTCGACGCCGCAAAAGCTGCAGGTGCAGATGCCGTCAAGTTCCAGACATTCAAGTCGGAGAAAATAGTCACGTCAACAGCCGAGCAGGCCGAGTACCAGACGAAGAACATCGGTAAAAAGGAATCACAATACGTGATGCTGAAGCGACTTGAGCTCGGATACGATGACTTCAGGGAGCTGAAGCGATATTGTGACAAGAAAGGCATCGTTTTCTTGTCGACTCCCCATTCCTGCAAAGATGACGTCGATCTCGTTGCGAAATTGTGTCCCGCTATTAAGGTCGGAAGCGGAGACTTGACGAATCTGCCGATGCTGAAACACATCGCTGAAAAGAAACTACCGATAATCCTCGCCACGGGCATGGGAACGTTGGAAGAGGTACGTGAAGCCGTTGATGTTATAGCCCCTATAAACAAAAGCTTGGTGTTGTTGCACGCGACGACAAATTACCCGACTTTTGTAAACGAGGTTAACATGCTGGCGATGTTTGCAATGGCGAAAGAATTCGGGTATCCCGTCGGATACTCGGACCATACGGAGGGCATCGCCGTCTCCGTAGCAGCCGTAGCTATGGGTGCATGCGTCATCGAGAAACATTTTACGCTCGACCGAACGATGGAAGGTCCGGACCATAAAGCGTCGCTTGAGCCGAACGAGCTAAAACGAATGGTCGATGAAATACGTAGCGTCGAACAGCGGCTGAAGCGCGGAGAAACTTACGAGAAAATCGTAAATGAGCTAGGTTTGGCGAACGCTCTAGGCGACGGCGTCAAGCGACCGATGCCATCTGAGTTCGAAACGATGAAAGTCGCTAGGAAAAGCGTAGTTGCCGCTACGGATATTGAGAAAGGCGCTATAATCGATGAAGAAATGCTTGCAGTAAAAAGGCCCGGAACAGGCCTAAAGCCGAAATACTATTGGTCCTTGCTCGGCAAGCATGCAAAACGGTATATAACGAAAGACGAGATGGTAAAACGCGACGATTTCCAATGATTTAAGAACTATTCCCGGGCACTTGTTATAGAGTAATCATGACGTCTTCGAGAAAAGTCCTCTATGTCTCTGGAACAAGGGCGGATTATGGGCTGATGAGAAACGTACTCCGGTCAATCAGAGACGCCGGTCTGGAAGTCGAATTAGTTGTTACCGGAATGCACCTGATGAAGGAGTTCGGAAATACTGCGGAAGAAGTCGAAAAAGGCGGATTTCGAATCCATAGAGTCGATGCAAAGTACGACAAGGACGATTATCATTCTATGGCCAAGTTCTTGGGTAATTTTGTAATGAAGTTGTCTGACATTCTTTTGTCGGTCAAGCCAGATTTCCTGCTGTTGCTGGGTGATAGGGCTGAGATGCTCGGCGGAGCAATTGCGGGCGCGTATATGCACATACCAGTCGCGCATGTCCATGGCGGGGATGTAAGCTCGACGATTGACGACGCCGCAAGGCACGCCATAACCAAATTGGTCCATTTACACTTTCCCGCTACAGAGAGAAGTGCGGAACGGATACTTAAGATGGGTGAGGAAAAGTGGCGCGTTAACGTTGTCGGTGCGCCAGGTCTTGATGACCTGAAACTCTCGGGTCCGTGTAAGGACGAGGTTTTTAGAGAATTCGGTCTGGATCCCGCTAAAACTACGTTGTTGGTGGTACAGCATCCCATGTCTCTCGAGAAGGGTGATGCTGGCTTTCAGATTAAAGAAACATTGGAAGCTGCCAAGGAGTTTTGTGAGGAAAATGGTGGCCAGGTCGTGGCGGTGTATCCAAATGCAGACGCCGGCGGAAGAGAGATGATAAAAGTCATTGACGGGTATGCAAGATATTCATGTTTTAAGATATTCAAGAACATCCCCAGGAACGATTTTATCAGACTTATGGCTAATGCCAATGTAATGGTAGGCAATTCCAGTAGTGCAATAATAGAAGCGCCTTACTTTCATCTGCCTGTTGTAAACGTTGGAACGAGACAAAGAGGCAGGGAGCGAAGCACGAACATTATTGACGTCGGATATAGCAAGGAAGGTATAAAATCGGCGCTTAACAAGGCCGTTTCCGATACTAAATTCCTGGCTAAAGTCATGACGTGTAAAACCCCCTATGGCGATGGCAATACGGGGGTCAGGATTGCGAACGTTCTGAAATCGATTAAAACAGATTATAACCTTTTGCAGAAACAAATGACGTATTAAATTTGGTGATTTTGTGGAACGATTTGATAAGTGGGAGGCGCCTAAGATCGAAGACGGCAAGCCGACTAAGTGGAATTGGGTCGTTCAGCATATCGACGGGTTTAAGCTGGGCAAGAAGACGGATATCGGTGCATTCACATACATTAACGCAAGACACGGAGTCGAAATCGATGACGGTGCCCAAATAGGCTCGCACTGTTCGATATATTCCGATTCAACAATCGACGGCAAGAAAGGAAAAGTCGTGATCAAGAAAAACGTTAAAATCGGTTCGCACAGCGTAGTTATGCCAGGCGTTACAATCGGTGAAAATTCCATCATAGGGGCGTTCAGTTTTGTGAATAAGGACATACCGGATAATGTGGTCGCTTTCGGCGTTCCGGTTAAAGTGATAAAAAATGTCAAATAATAAGATTCGCTATGATCATCTGCTTGTCGGCAAGGACAGCACGATAAAGGAAGTAATGCGTGAGATCGACCTTAGTGGGCTGTCGATCGCCTGTGTCGTTGACTCGGAAAAAAGGCTGTGCGGAATTGTTACGGATGGCGATATCCGTAAGGCGCTTCTTGAGGGCAAAGGACTCGAAACGCCTATATTCGAAATAGCCAATACAAAACCCTTTACAGTGGGGGTCGGCGAAAACGTGTTAGAACGGGTTAAGGCGTTGTTGCAAAGCAATGAAAGCGCGATAAAGATACCACCTGGCGGTTCGATAAAGGTTCCGGTGTTGGATGGCCATGGGCGCGTTGTGGATATCGTGTTTTTCACACCAGATGCGAAAGAATGGAAAGTACCGTTATTCAAAGTCTACAACGGTGACGACGACATTCAGGCGGCGGAAAAGGTTCTTAAACGGAACACGTACTGGACACTAGGACCCGAAATATTGGAATTTGAACGGATTATCGCAAATTACGTTAAAACCACATACGCGCTTTCGTTCAACTCCGGCACATCAGCTTCACACGCAATGTTAATTGCGGCCGGCATAGGGCCGGGCGATGAAGTTATAGTACCGTCGTTTACGTTCATTGCTACGGCAAATGCTGTAAAATTTGTAGGCGCAACTCCCGTATTTGCAGACATTGAGGAGGAAACATACGCTCTCGACCCAGATTCTGTTCTGGAAAAAATCACACACAAGACAAAAGCAATAATGCCGATGCACTATGGCGGATCGGTCGCGAAGAGGATAGTCGATTTGGCAAAGTTAGCAAGAGACAACGGTGTTCTTTTGTTCGAAGATGCGGCCGAATCGTTGGGTGCAAAACTGAATGAGAAGTTTGCGGGAACTTTCGGTATAGCGTCTGCATTGAGCTTCTGCGGTAACAAAATCATAACGACCGGCGAAGGCGGCGCAGTAATTACGAATGATAAAGCTATTTACGAAAAATTGAAACTTGTGCGTTCGCATGGACGGCTCGAAACCCAGAACTATTTCGACACAAGTCTCCCGATGGACTATGTGGAGCTTGGGTACAATTTCAGAATGCCGACAATCATAGCTGCATTGGGAATAAGCCAAATGAACAAGATGGAAGGAATAATAGCCAAACGACGAGAGATTGCAAACTACTTCAACGGGCAGCTGAAAAACTATGTATCCGTACCTTTCGAAACGGAAAACTCCCGCAACGTTTATCAGATGTATACGATAAAACTTGACACCGAGGCAGAACGAGACAACCTTCAGAGGAGGTTAACGGATTTGGGTATCACCACAAAAATATACTTCCTACCCGTACACCTTTCACACTACTATGGCAAAGTCCTTGGATATACAGACAAACTCGAAGTGACGGAAGACCTGGCAAAACGCGTTTTAACGCTTCCAATATATCCATCGATGTCGAAAGAAGATATCGATCACGTTGTGAATTCGGTAATAGACACAATGAAACATTAATCGTCTGTTCGGTTTTTTGGTCGTTAATTTTTGGTACGGTTCGACGCTATACCATCACTCCAATTCTCCTCTTCGTTTCTTCAGAAGCTGTTCGGCAATGAACAGTCTATAGACTCATCGATATCTACGGACGGGTCGTTGATTATCTCCACGTACCCAAGTTCGGTTTTGAAGTCGGTCTCTGCGAGACTAAAACTTCTCATCATGGAGTATTTTTTTCACAGTCCTTTTTGGTACGTGGAGATTGCACTGGTCGTCTAGCCAGTATTTCACGTCACCTGAAAACGGTTCCTCAAAAGAACGCTGGGCCGGGTAGCCGAGCGCAACAACGAGCTCTATAATATATTTCTCCGGTATGTCGAAAACTTTGGCCAGTTGTTCCCTGTCGATAGAGCCTAGCAGGCAACTCGCTACCCCCCTTTCCATAGCCGTGAGTATTATGTTCTCAGCAGCCAGTCCCACATCATATTTGGCATCCTTATTGAGATCCGTGTTCGAGAGGATTATGATATAAGCAGTTGGTCGTTCGCTTTCTTTCGGTGCGCCGTCCTTAAGATAGCCAGCCCACCGTGTATATCTGAAAAGATCCTCCAAGTGTTTGGTGACCACGATATACTCCAGTGGCTGGATGTTAGCTGAGCTGGGGGCCAGTCTGGCCGCATTTATACAGTCTACAACATCCCCTTTATTTATCGGCTTTTCTAAAAAGCGCCTTATTGTCCTCCTTTTCAATATCTGTTCGTATGTCTTCATTCTAATCTGTCCCCAAAATTTTCCTTTATGCCGCTGCCTATCGAAAGGCCGAGTGACTTAAGTTCTGAAACAACCGATTCGACATCACTTATTTTAACAGCGTGTTCATTATCAGGGTATTCCTCTTCGGCATCACCCTTAACATAAAAAAATATATCCGATGGACTGAAAGCGGAGGAAAGGTAGAGCACGTTTATGTCCGAGCAATGCATACCAAAAGCAACTTCTATACCCGTCACGTCCCTGAGCCTCTTTATGGCGCCGAGATTCGCATCCTCTACGTTGTGGGAAAGCTGGGTATGTATGAACTTTATACCGGTTCGGTCAATCCCTTTGCTCACTTCGACTACCTCCTTCTCATCCGAGAGGCCAGTTGAGATAAATAGTGGTTTTCCAGTTCTGGTCAGCGCGTGCTGAAGGGTCGTGTTCCGAACGTCTGTGCTCAGGGTCTTCCAGAAGTCCGCACCACCCGCATCGAGGAACCGTGCTATTTCTGGATCAGCGATAGCGAAGCCTAGCGGTTTTCTTTTTTGGTGCGCAAGCATTATAGCCTCCTGATAGAATGGCTTACTCAGCGGTTTCCGCCAGGGGGCAGAACCGTCATAAAATTCCGGTTTCGCTATCTGGAACGTGACTGCATCCACGGCCGTTTCAACCAGTTTCTTTAGCATAGTCTTGGCTAGTTGCTCGTTTCCCATGTGGTTAAGTCCTATCTCGGCAATTATCATGTAGGTCCCGGTTATCTGGTATATTTGTTCAACATAAACTATATAGATTACTGTGCTCGGATGGTACCGGGGGCGGATGTCCCGGAATCGAACGCTAATGTATAGCCCATTCCAGATAGTCTGATATCTTCTTTTCAAATTGCCCGATTTCTAGTCCGATTGTCCAACAGGCGTTTCTCTTAAATATGTCGAGAGCCCATCGAACGTCATCCTCACCACGGTATATTTTATGCAGAGGACTTTTCCAAGTCACACCTTTATTATTCCGAGGCGTTTTTTTAGAATCTGTTCCGCGATGAAGAAATCAATTGGTTCGTTGATGTCAATCGCCTGCTCTTTATCTATTTCGATGTGACCCAACATGTTTCCAAAAATCCTACCGTTCTTTATGAGTTTAGCATCAATGACGTAAACACTACCATCGTCGTAGAAAAATCCGTTAACCGACTGGCGCGGCTTGGAGCAGGTACCGTATTCACGGTATTTGCAGTAAAATCCCGTAGCCAGCGAATCTGATTTTGTTTTTCGGAATTCGTCTATGCAACGATCGATCAAATCATCCTCTCTTATCGGCGAAGTGGGCTGCAACAGCACTACGATATTGGCATTTACCTTAGTAAGAACGTGCTGCAGCACGGGCAGCATCTCCACCGAATCTCCTGACAGTTCCTTCGGGCGCACGATGACTTCGGCATCGTATTTTTTTGCAACTTCCGCTATTTCTTTGTCTTCAGTCGAGACCACTATCTTGTCGACGTATTTTGACTTCTTTGCGGCTTCGATCGACCACGCTATGAGCGGCTTGCCGGCTATGGGTCTGATGTTCTTTCGCGGTATCCCTTTGCTTCCGCCTCTTGCAGGTATGACGGCTAATATCATTTTCATCACATTTTAGTTGCGGTTTCTACAGCAGCGGTTATTTTCTGCATCTGGTCTTCCGTCATTTTCAGGCTTATTCCGATTGCTATTGCCCGGTTCAGCAACGCTCTGCTTTTCTTCCACAGAACCTTCAAATTTTTGTAGTCATCCGATATCTGCGGCAGCATGTGATCCCACATTCCCGCAAAGTGCCATTCTATAGCACTCGGCAGGTTCTTGGTTTCTACACCGATTTTCAGCAAAGCTTCCAGAACAGCGCGTGCCTTTTTTTCAGAAGCTAGGTAGAACACCAGATAGTCTCCGATCTCGCCTTCGGCGTCATTGTGTTTTCGGAATTCCATGCCCTTTATTTCGGACAGCATGTCCCGAAGTTTTGCTTTGTTGTTGCGCTGAGTTCTTAGTATCAAATCAAGTTTTCTCAATTGTGGAAGCCCTACGGCACCATGAAGTTCGTCCATCCTGTAGTTCATGCCCCATGTAGAGCGTGTATCCGTGGCTCTGCTAAATTTTGGGTCGTTATGATGGCCGTGATCAGTAAACCAGAACGCCTTTGCGGCGAGTCCGTCGTTATTGGATACGACCATTCCGCCTTCTCCGGTGGTTATGTTCTTACCATAATCAAAACTGAATGTCCCGATGTCACCGATTGCACCAAGCATCTTACCTTTGTACGTTCCGCCGGTTGCCTGACACGCGTCTTCCACGACGAATAAACCGTGTTTTTTTGCAATTTTCATTATCTTGTCCATATTACAGGCCGAGCCGTGCATGTGGACGGGGATGATTGCTTTCGTTTTAGGCGTTATTCGGTGTTCGATGTCCTCGGGGTCCATGTCGAGCGTTTCATCTATTTCCGTGAAAACAGGTTTTGCACCACATGCCATTATCGCTTCGGCGGTCGCAACGAACGTGTAGGACGACGTTATGACTTCATCTCCAGGACCGATCCCAAGAGCAACCATTGCGCAATGCAATGCTGCCGTTCCTGACGTGACTGCATGCGCATGCTTGACAGAAAGCATCTTCGCAAAGGCAGCCTCAAAATCCTTCACTTTCGATGCATTTTTCCCGTAACGGTACAGCATTCCATCTTTGTCGAATACGGAGTTTACTTCCTTCCGTTCCTCTTCGCCTATGATTTCGAATCCCGGCATGGTATCAGTCTCAAAGAGGATGTCGTTGAAAAGGATTAAAATCCATCCAGAAAACGGCTTACTTCGGGTATACGTCGTCTTTTGATTTCCTTGCTTGCATGTCTTTCAGAGCGATTTCGGGACCCTTCATCCTTATCCCAAGCGTTTTGATTTTTTCCGTCTTAAAACCCGCGTTGAGCGGCCTCGGTGCGACATCCTTGAAGTGTGGTGTAGGCTTTCCGACTATTAGTTTCTCGTCGAGACTGAACGTTTTAGCTATTTTTTGGGCGAATTCCTCTCTGGAGATACAGTCTGGACCAACAACGTTGTACGTCCCGGAGCATTTCTTTTCAATAAGCGTCATAATCGCCGAAACGAGGTCGCGGACATAGGTTGGATTGCCGAATTGGTCGTTTGGGACTTCTAGCGGTTTTCCGGCACTAAGCGTGTCGAACACGCGGTAAAAGAAGTTTTTGCGCCGGTATTCGAAGCCGAACACGCCGGTGGTGCGGATTATCAGATGGCCGAGCTCGGATGAGCGGATCAGCTCTTCACATTCCAGCTTAAGCTTTCCGTAGTAGTTTATCGGGGTCGGCTTATCGGTTTCGGAATATGGACCCAATTTGCCATCGAATATGTAATCCGTCGAGAAGAATATTAGTTTCCCCTTGCCTGAAGTGACCATAGCCCGTATCACGTTCTGTACGATCCCGACGTTGTTTTTGCGTGCATTATCGCGGTCGGTTTCGCAGCGATTGACATCCGGCATTGCAGCCGGAAGTATTACGATGTCGGGTGAGAGATGTGCTATTATTTCCTTTGTCCGCGTTTCGTCAGTTGCGTCAAGCGGAATGAAGTCGTCCAGTTTATGCGTGTGGTATGTGAAGAACCAGTTTTTCATTCTCTTATACTGCCTGTAAAACTCGTAACCTATCAGGCCAGATGCGCCAACGACGAGAACGTTCATTTTAACCAGCATTGCTCCAGTCGTATGGTATTTTATTTTCGGACGGGTCGAGTTGTTCACATTCGTCCGGATCGTGCTTTATGTCGGCTACGTTGAGTACCATACTCAATCCGTCGCCAACGCCTTTGAACCCAAACCAAACCATCGGTGGAATTGTCAGACGTAGATAATGTTCTCTGGACAATGTGACGTCGAAAATTTCGCCGCGGCTCGGAGATTTTGGCCGGCTGTCATAAATAACGAACTTCACTCTACCGAACGGTACTACTAGATTTAGGGTCATTTTTTTATGGCGTTTCCATGCTTTGATCGCGCCCCGCTTAATGGTCGACATATATGCTTCGCCAAACCCATGAAATGACTGCTCGTCATTTTTCAACGCGTGCAAAACGTCGCCGTTCGAGCCGGGTATAATACTTACCTTTGTCAACATGACGCCGTCTATCATTTTGCATCCACCCACAGTTGGTGCCGTGCTTTTGCTAAACCGATATATTCTGTTATCTGATTGGATGTCAGTATGAAAGTATCGCCTGCACGGTCGTAGAATTTTTTGTACCATTCTACCGTCATCTTAACGGTTTCGTCGAATTTCAGTGTCGGTTTCCAGTTTAGCCGGTGAAGCGCTTTATCGCAGCATAGTTTTAGCAGACCCGATTCTTTGTTGTTTCCGGCCGTTTCTTCGGTTTTGGCGTCCGGCCAATGCTTTTGCATTTCTGTTACGAGTTCTTTGACAGTGAAATTCTGGTCCGCGTTCGGGCCGAAGTTGAACGGTTCGCCGTTCAGTAATGGATTCTCGTGCAGTATTTGTCCAAGCCTGAGATATCCGCTCAGTGGTTCGAGAACGTGTTGCCACGGTCGTGTCGCTTGAGGACTTCTGATTATGGTCGGTTTGTTGTTTTGCCACGCTCTTATTGAGTCAGGTACGATACGGTCTTGTGCCCAATCGCCACCGCCTATAACGTTGCCTGCTCTTGCGGATACGACTTTAACGTTGCTCTCTGGTTTGCCGAAGAACGAGTTGGCATACGTTTTGATCACAAGTTCCGCTGCTCCTTTCGAAGCGCTGTACGGGTCTTTTCCGCCAAGCGTGTCGGTCTCTCTGTAGCCGTGTACCTGCTCGATGTTGTCGTAACATTTGTCGCTGGTAATCATGATCGCATGGCATTTGTGGTTCGACAAGCGCAACGCTTCTAGAATGTCCAAGGTTCCGATCACGTTTGTTTCGATTGTGCGTACGGGTTCTTTGTAGGATTGAAGGACTATCGGCTGCGCTGCCAGGTGGAACACGAAATCGGGTTTGACGTCATTTATCACATTCTTTACGTCGTTCAGAGACGTTACGTCTTTGTTAAAGTGCGTTATCCGCTTTTCCAGTCCGATTTCTGTGAAATGCGATGGAGACGTAGGAATACCGTTTGATAAGCCGTATACTTTCGCACCAAGGTTCAGAAGCCATGCGCATAGCCACGAGCCTTTGAATCCGGTGTTACCAGTGACCAACACCTTTTTGTTTCGGTATACGTTTCCAAACAAAACATCGCTCATGCGTTCCATACCCTCCATGGCGGTTTTGTGTTCCAAAGATTCTCGAGAAGCATTAGGTCGCGGTATGTGTCCATGCACTGCCAGAAGCCGTTGTGTTTGAAGACCATAAGTTGATTGTCTTTCGCGAGGTTGCCCAACGGTTCTTTTTCGAGCACACAGCTATCATCGTCCGATAGGTAACGGAAGAATTCTTTGTTCAGTACGAAGAAGCCGCCGTTGATGAAACGTTGATCGGTGAAGCTTTCCGGCTTTTCCGCAAATGCCTTTACAGTATCACCATCGAGCACAAGCTCTCCGAACCTGGATGGAGGTCGAACGCCTGTTACCGTGCCGATTTTTCCGTGCTTTTTGTGGAAATCCAGCAGGCTTTGGACGTTTATGTCCGAAATGCCATCACCGTACGTGAGCATGAAAACATCGTTGCTGATAAATTTTTCGATTTTCTTTACGCGGGCACCGGTCATGGCGTTTAGCCCGGTGTCAACCAGCGTCACTTTCCACTCCCGCTCTTTCAGAGAGTCGTGGAAAAGTATCTTATTACGCGAACTGAAATCGATGGTCATGTTTGTGTTCAGGGCTTCATGGTTTAGGAAGTAGTCGCGTATCACTTCTTGCTTGTAACCGAGGCACAGAACGAAGTCGTTGATGCCGTAGTGAGAGTACATTTTCATGATATGCCACAATAGCGGCTTGCCGCCGACTTCTATCATCGGTTTGGGACGGGATTCTGTCGCTTCGCGTATACGCGTCCCCATGCCACCGCAGAGTATCACCGCTTGTATATTGCTTACCACTTCTATGCCCCCATAAGAAAGGTGGGCTATAATGATTTAAATATAGTCTCAGAAACCCTCTTCTAGGGTGTATGTGTGGACGCAGATCGAAAAAAGTCGGATTTCTCAGCGATATCCATAGGTCCGCATCTGGCTTATACCAAGTTTATGGAATCTATCGGTGCAGATACCACCCAAATGCGCCATCACATGACTCACCAACAGTCTTTTGTCCTGAAGGGAGCTAATTTTTTGCGTTCCGTTCGTGCTATACCCGCCGGTTACAAGTATTACGTATCGGAAAGTTGCTTTTATTATCCTGTCATGGCTAGGCGGTTTGGCAGGATAAGCGGGAAGATAATCGATTTGTGCGCATCCCCGACATACTACTATTTGCTTACGAACCGCATACGGGGCGTCGGAAAGCGCATTCTTACCAATTTACTCAGGGATGTCGACGGTTTCTTGTTCGAAGGCAAGTTCGTCGGCGACGTTGTGCATAAATTGGGTGTCGATAAACCGAACGGAATAGTCTATACGTATGTGAAGCCTGAACGGTTTGCTACGCTGGCGAGAAGGAAGCCGAGTCTCAAATCCAAGAATGTCTCGATAATAGCAACCAATGACGCTTATTACAAAGGTCTAGATATTTTGCTAGAAGCTATGGAAATCGTCAACGTAGAAGATCCTGAAATCACGCTTACCGTGATCCCGAAAAACATAGATTTCGTACCTTTGAGACATCTGATGACAGAAAACGTGAAAATAGACACGGATATGATGCGTGCGTTGTGTTACACTTCTCTTTATGTTCATCCAGCTCGTGGAGACGTTTTTCCGGCTTCCCCCTTAGAAGCAATGTTAGGCGGAATACCGACCATAGTTTCCGATAACATGGGCACACGGGAGGTTGTCGAAGCCGTAAACCGAGATTTTGTCGTTTCCCCCGATCCTAAAAGCGTGGCCGAACAGATTCTGGCTTATTTTTCATTGAATTACGCCCAAAAGTCGAAACTATCCCTCAAATTCAGAAACGCGGCAAAGCACTATAACGAAAAGGAGCAGGTCGCTAATTTCAAGACCGTGCTCAAACGTCTTCTAACCGAGGTTTAGACGCTTGCCTGGGCACGTTTCGTAAGACTTAAATCTGTATTCATAGTCTACCTCGAAATGAGCTCGCCGAAGTACGCGGACAGGGTCGCCAGAGGTAGTACGATAATATTTCTATCGGTTTTTCTAGCCATGGCTCTCGGTTACGTTTTGAGGCTATTCTTTTCACGTGTACTATCCATAGAAGAGTTCGGTCTGTTATACTCCATATTCGTATTTTTTGGAATCTTTGGACTTTTCAGAGATGTGGGTCTTAACCAAACGATTGTAAAAATGCTACCGGAATTTATGGTGCGCAAAGAGCTGCACAAGATAAAGTCACTGATTCTATTTTCGTCGGTGTTTCAGTTTCTGGTGGCAATAGCGATACTTGTTCCGATATTGTTTTTTTCAGACCAGATAGCCGTTTCTTACTTTCATAATCCATATGCCGGTCAGGTGCTTTATGTCTTCGGACTGATGTTCATTTTCAACGTTTTCGTATCCATTTTTCAATCTACGCTTCAGGGACTGCAGAAAGTAGCATACTATTCTCTGGTACAACCTCTAAACCTAGCGCTTCCTCTGATATTTGCTTTTCTTTTGGTGGGTTCCGGAATCATGGGGGCCGCGCTCAGTTATACAATAGCTGCGATGCTTGTTACCTTTATTACTCTTTTTCTTTCCGTACGATCGATTCCAAATTTCTTTGGATTGCGTACGGCGATTGACAAGCCATTTTTACGCGACGTATTTTCATTTTCGTTGCCGGTGTTCATAGGTTCCATCGGTTCCTATATACTCAGCTATACCGATACGGTCGTCATAACATTTTTCAAGTCTTTGCGAGAAGTCGCGTGGTATCAGGCTGCTTTGCCGACGTCACAGATTTTGTGGATTTTCTCGTCAGCCGTTATCGTAGTTCTCTTTCCTCTCGTATCAGAGATGTGGGCAAAACGAGAGACCAAATTGCTGTCTGAAGGAGTAGCGTTGCTAATGAAATTCATGTTTGTTTTAGTTTTGCCGTTGGCGCTTGTTATGCTCGCGTTTCCAGAATTTGTATTGAACCTTCTCTTCGGGCCTTCATACGTCCAGGGCGCACAGGCTCTTCAGATACTAGCGATAGCCGCAATATTTACTTCGCTTTGGAGTGTATCATCGGTTGTTTTGTCGGGTATCGGAAAGCCAAAGGCCACCACCAAAATAGTCTTGTTTGCCGCAGCATTCAATCTGGTCGCAAATATCATACTCGTTCAATATATGGGTATAGCGGGTGTTGCGCTTGCGACGCTTGCCTCCTTTATTATGGCGTTTGCGTTTTCAACATTCTCCCTGAGAAAATACATCAGTCTCCGGATACCGCTGGCGCCTTTACTAAAATCCGCGATCGGTGGCACAGCGATGCTGGTGATAATACTCGGTCTAAAATACACGTTGAACTTTGACCCGTGGATAGAGGTTTTTGTTTGCCTGATTGCGGGATTAGCGTTCTATACACTATTCATTTTTTTAACAAGAACAATAACACGACAGGAGCTTTTGTTGCTGTCAAAAATAAGGATGCCAATACCGAAGATAATTGTTAGAATCGCTAGCAGGTTGGCGAAAGCGTAGATGCTTATTTATGCATTAAACTTTGAAGTAACTTCAGACGTACTCGTCGACGATTGAACACGGCTGTTATCAACAGATGCGTGTGTCGTGGAGTGAATGTATGAATTGGAAACTTTCCATTGTCGTGCCCTGCTATAACGAAGAGAAGCGCATAAGGCCGCTTTTGGAATCGCTAAAAGCTCAAACGGTTAAGCCAGAAGTGTTGTTTGTTGACGGCGGCTCGACGGATGGCACAACAAAACTCATCGAAGAACTAATCAAGACGAATAGAAACATACGGCTTCTCAGAGAAACCGAGCATAGGTCTCCGGCCAACGCCAGAAATATCGGAATAAAAGCAGCCACGGGGAACCTGCTTCGAATCATGAATGCCGATGCGGTGTTCGAAAAGGACTACACAAAAAAGGTGATCGAGGCATTTAGACAAAACCCCGACGCGGATGATATCGACTTTAAACATGAACCGCTCATCTCAAAAACCACCAATGCGTTTCAAAAGGCACTCTTTTTAAAAGACGAGGTTTATGGATATGCCCTGAATGGGCAATTGCACAGCATAACGAAAACCGAATTGCAGAGAAAGATAGGCTACTATGACCCCAAACTCGGCTTTGGCGAGGATCGCTGTGTAGAACGACACGGATTTCAAAAACACAAATTCAAAAGAGTTGTAGCCAAAGAGAAGATAGGTATGTCTCAGCTTTCCTACACGACCTTTTACGCGTTTTTTGTCAGATGCCTCTGGTATGGCCGCACGATACCGATATATCTGAAAAAGGAAAGAACGGATTGGCCGATCCTGCTATACTATTTGATATCGGTGCTGACAATACCCCTCATATTCCTATTTTTGGTGCACCCTATTTTTTCCGTCACGCTTACGCTAATCCTAGCAGCGGTTTTTAGTTATGGTCTGTGGAGGGTTCTAAAAATAGTCTGTATTGGATATTGTTGTAAAGAACTTGTGATGATACCATTTCTTGAGGTCGCGGAACTGATAGGAATAGGACTTGGGTTTTTCCAATATATTCTCGGCAATAGAACGGTGGGCCGTTAGCATTAGAAATGCAGTTTTGCATAAACAGGCTACATCGACAACCAATGTGTTCACGGAACAAACACCGTCGGGAAATTTTATTAAACGCTCTGCCTGGTTCGAGGTCTTAAATTTTGGAATTCAATTGTAGGTGTGGATCCGATGTCGTTTAGGTCAATCGTTTGTGTCCAGTGTGCTCTGTTGATGTTTGTTATGGTGCACGCGGTTTGTGCAAGTCCTGTTATAAACGAGGTTATGCCGCATAGTAATAATTCTTGGTCAGACGAGTGGGTCGAATTATACAATCCTTCGAATGAGACCGCTGTTCTGGTCGGATGGAAAGTAAGCGATGCATCGAGCAATGATACGATAAGTCTGAATATTTCTGCCGGCGGGTTTGGATTGATTGTCGATAACAATACGCTGTTTGGCAACACGACTGGGTGCGCGGCGTTTAATATATCGAACTCGAGTTGTGCGGTGCTGACGGCAATAGGCAACGGACTTAACGACGGTGCTGACACAGTCTTTCTTTACGAAAATGCCTCGGTTTTGGTAGACAATTTCTCTTGGTCGAGTGATATCAAATCGACCGGGAGATCATGGAGCAGATACCTCAACGGTACGTCTAACTGGACAAATTGTACGCCCACTCCAGGCTTAGCCAATAACTGCACGGTGGCTGGAAATGAAAGCAACTCCAGTGCTCAGAACATCGTTTTGACCGCAAATCTAAGTTCACCCGCGATTGTCGACACGTTGTATGCCGGCATCTTCAACGCAAGCATCACGAACAAGACAAATTGTTCGATTTCGGACAACGTCACGGTCTATTACAACATTACGCTAAATTCTACAATCATCAAGGAAGAAAACGCGACATTTGAAATCGGATGCAACGCCTCGGTTGGCAATTGGACGCCCAATGCCACGGGCGACTACCTGATATGCGGGCAGATTCTGAATACGACGGTTAACGAAACAAACACGACTGATAACAGCGTGTGCACGAATGTAACGGTCGTCGGTGTTACGCCTAATGTGTGCGACCTTAATGTTTTTGTGGCGGCAACAGACGTTTTGGATCTTAATGCGAGTCACACGTTGAACTATAACATCACCATTAACGATAGCTCATGCAACGCTACTACACATCCCGTAAATGTCACATATCAAATCGACGACCTATTCGGTAACAACATCAGAAGCCCGTATACGTCCAGTACAACGATGACGTGTAACAAGACTCTTGTGAAAACGTGGAGCAGCTGGCCGGAGATAAGCGGCAGCGAAGCTTATCTGGTGAAAGCGAACATCACGGCACCTGGATGCAACGATACGAATGCGACTAACGATTATGCCGAGTACATGGTCGTCCTGAAGGGCGGTGCAGTTTCACGGAGTTCGTGGATAAACATAACCGATGTCAGCCAGGGCAGTGATAACCTGAGCGACTGGGGGGAGAGTTTCGACGTTTGGATCGACGCTTATCGCGGAGATACATCACAATATTCTGTTACGGCTTACGTGCGTTATGCGGACAGCGGTACGAAAGTCAGCGACGAAAGTACGGTGCATGTGCTGTCAAAGTATTACACCAACAAAGTCAAGATTCCGATTCTTCTGAAGTCCAACTGCGCCGGAACTTACCCCAACGGCGATTACGCCCTGGTCGTAGGAGGTCTGAACCAGTCGGCGAATAGGACGATCAATGTTTCCGGAACGCTTAGTTCCGTGTGCCAAACGGTCACTGTCACGGCTTCAGGCGGCGGAGGCAGTGGTGGAGGCGGTTGCGGTGCAGCGCCGCAAAACGTTTCGGAAGTCACGGGAGAGGACGGAAACTTTTATTTCATCGGCGCACCTGGCGAGGTCGGTGTTGAGCAGACGTTTGATGTGATAGTCAGAATAAGTACCGGTACCAACACTGCACGAAATTTCACAGTATACTCGTATGTGTTCAACGGGAGCAAAATTCTTTCCGAGGGCTTAACGGCAGACGGTTGGAAAGGAGGCGCCGATGCTAACGTTGTGAACATCAGCATCGCGCCAGGGGAGAGTACGATTGTGACGCTGACAAATAGGGTGAAGGCAAACACGTCGTTCGGTGATTACAGCTTGCGTGTGAGGATCAAGGATTTCCGGGATATCACGCGCAGCATAAAGGTGGGCGAGGATGCGGAAGCATATATATCTCGGGTCTCTGCATCTCGGGTTTCGGAGGCCTCATATTTGACCGGTAGCGCTACGGCAAAAGGCGGTGCGGCTGATGCAAACAGGACCGTGGAGACAGCGACCGCCAATGGCACAAGCTTTAATCGCACGCGTCGAACCGTTGAGGCGCCTATAGCCGTGGTCGGGCAGGTCATCGGAAAGGCGCTGGCAGACGCATCCGCAAGCATGAATGAGATCGCTAAAATCGTCATAGAACGAGTCCCGAAGCAGGATAGGGTAGCGATTCCGAGGGCCATCGAACAGGTGTGGAAAGGCTTTATTTCCGGCGTTACGCAAATAATAACTTCGTCCGGAAAAGAAACGACTTTAGTTCCCGGCCAATTATCGAAATATGCGGATGATGTTCGGCATGAGACAAATTGTGGGTTTCAAGTGGAAGAAAAATGTTTCGAACGATTGTTCGTGCGGAAACAGTGAAAAACAGTGCGCGAATAGCCGCGCCTGCGAGGTAGTTCAGCGCGGTCATAATACATGGCAACCTCTGCTGCTTGTTGCGGATGGAAACGACGGCGAACCGCCTGTGCGACTTCCGATGTGGAAAGGCTCGATGAATATAAGACTCGGCGACAAAAAATGTTCCGGCTATTTTTCCGGCGGAGGTCATTATAAATGTCCGGATTCATCGGAAGTCGGATGGGAATCCACTTGCAAAGCATGCAGGCAGCGCGACGACTGGTTCGGCTGCGTACAATGCTCAGGTTTTGAGGCAAACGGTCCGGAAGATTTACGAGTAGTCGGCGACAATAAATCAACGCCGAAGATGTTATGCAACAATCCAAAACGGCGGGACGGATGCTCTAAGAACATGTATTGGGTATATCTGAGCGCATTTGACGGACAACTAAAAGTCGGCATTTCTTACGAACGGCGGTTTTTCGAGCGGATGATAGAGCAGGGTGCGGATTTCGGTTGCCGCTTGGGGATCATCCGGGATGGCGGATATGCGCGCGGGCTCGAACAACGCGTTGCACGATATCTTGGTCTTCCGGACAAGATAGACGGTGCGCTCAAGCAATCGCGGATGTTTGGAGAACCCAACAAGTCCGTGATAAATATAGCAAAGGCGATAACGCAGCTTATCGATGCGAAGATGTTCGATATCAAGCCGGAGATATATGATTTTAGGGACTACTATCGTATCGGCGATCTTCACGTAAGGCCAAGACCTATTAAGATTGTGCCGGGTGTCCGGCTTGTCGGGCGTGTAGTCGCAACAAAGGGCAACATAGTCGTTATGCAAACGGCTGCCGGTGTCATAAGTTTCGATGCCAGACGTTTGGTTGGGTACGAGGTCGAGATGCATGAGCATGCCCGTACGCATTTAAGCGGCGGCGTATAAATCTACTCATAGCCGCTTAACGCGGGATGATATCATGCAACCCATAAAAGGAATCCACGTGTGGTCTGGTTCCGGTTTTGATTCTAACGTATATCTCGTAGACGGTGAATTGCTGGTCGATACAGGCACCGGGGATTTCTTTACCGAGGTGAAGAACGAGATCACCACAATGGGCGTTGATGCGTCGCAAATACGGACAATAATCAATACGCATCACCACTACGACCACACGGGCGGGGACAAGAAGTTCCGTGACTGGCTCAAGGCGAATATAGCCATACATGTGGCCGATCGCGCGCCGCTAGAGCACGGCGAGACGCTTGCCGAACTTTTTGCAAAAAGCGCAAAATCGGTAACAGCGGATGTTTCGCTCGAAGATGGAGACGTCATTCGTACCAAGAATTTCAATCTAGAGATCGTCCATACGCCCGGACACACGCCGGGAAGCATATGCCTATATGAGCGCAA
>Ga0315284_10001598_pt1 | contig 32434 bp, 14 predicted proteins | sample YL17G09_16_MG_FD_203696 | JGI IMG/M metagenome (GOLD analysis project Ga0315284, IMG submission 203696) | Sediment microbial communities from Yellowstone Lake, YNP, Wyoming, USA - YL17G09_16 | ecosystem: Environmental > Aquatic > Freshwater > Lake > Sediment | place: USA: Wyoming | collected... | reverse complement strand
CAGTTCCGAGATCGCCCTTCCTATGCCTGGAAAATCTCGGGGTCTGGGGCAGAGCCCCAGTATGGTCCCTTCCACATGACCGTTTCACCCACAAATTTGTCCGGAGAGCCGAATATAGTGGGCTTCGCAGAATGCGAGATTGGCCTCGTTTTGTTGACGGTAGTCTAAGTTTTCATTTGGATTGCGGTGACAACGCAAAGATGCAGTTTGAGTATGCGCTCACCAAGAGTGGCAATGTAGGAGCGGTTCTTACGCAGAAGACGGAAGGAGCCAATCCTGCAGTTGTGTATGACAACTACACAACCTCGATTCCAAGATTCCTTTCTGTATCAGGAACAAATTCCTGCTCTAACAATCCGCGTTTGTGTCTTCCTTTCAGGCGACACGACGCCAGCGGGAACCCTACGGGTGGCGCGTTGCCTACGGATCTACTGACAACCTATGCAGTTGATTTCTACGTGAACGACTTTGATTACCCAGCCCAGATCTCAGGACAAGCGCACTTCTCTATCAACCTTGCGCCACCTGATTTTCTTAACGAAACGGTTGCCATTTCCAACAACGTTTTCAACCCGGCGATCTCTTTTCCAAGGATAAGCTTCAATCCCACAAAAGAAGCAAATATTACCTTCAGGATTGTAGACAATAGCGGTGCAACCGTCGCAAGCGTATCGGGTTTGTATGGTCGACTTCTTAACCAAGTCCAGAGCATTCCGCTGGAAGTGAGTCTTGCACCGGATCCAGCGGGTTATGGCGTTGTGGCTGACTTACAGGCTACAGAGAAATATTGTTCTGTGGTCAATACTAATGTAGCGACAACATCCACAAGGCTGTTCGTGGATGTAAGCGTGCCCTCGGTCACGATCGACCGTATCACAAATAGCAATTTTGCAGCAGTCATCGGCAGCGCCGATGTTCTAGGTTTCAATCCTGAGAATACCGGATATAGTCAGGAAATTATTAAAGTGTCCTTCGCCGATCCGGGGAATATGGGTTTCCCAGCGAAATACACATGCAGGATTTTATCAGGCGAAAGCGGCAATAATCTCGTGCAGACTTTCGAGGAAGGCAATGTGGCCGATGGAGGGAGCATTGAATTCTCCTGGAATGGAAATTTAGATGACAATACCAGAGCATTGCCTGGTAGCTACCGGTTTGTGGTAGGTGCGGTCGACTTGGCAGGTAATATGGCATCTGCGAAAGAACAAGCTTTCATACTCGATACCCAGAAACCGGTCGCTGCATTCACAACGAGTCCGGGTGGAGCTGAGATAGATAGAATTGGATTACTTGCGGCACTTGTGGTTAAAGATGGGATTCCGGTTCAGATCCCCTACACGATCACCGACAATGCGGGGATTGAAAGGATCGTCGCGCGGCTCAGGCCTGTCGACAACAGCGGAAACCCCACCGGCGCAACAATCGAAAAAATTGTTAAGATAGTCGAATATCCCACGACAGCAGCGGGCTCTCTATTATTGGACCCCTCCTGGTTCACACTTGACGGCTACTATCATTTGTCTCTCGATGTGTATGACGTTGCGGGCAATGTGTTGACCGATGCTTCGGTGCGCGATGCAACAGGTTTGGAGATCCGGTACGTTCGAGCGAACAAGCACGGCCCGGTTGTGACACTTCTGGTTGTTGGGAATCCAATCAAATCAGGAGGAAGCAACAGCCTTAGAATCCAGACATCTCCTCATCCGTGGGGTGCGCAGATACCGTACTCTTTCGGCTACGATATCAAGCTGTACCATGAGGGGACACTCATGACGTACTACTGCAATGGGGAGCTTCCGCTTGGATCTCTCCCGTGTAGGCCGTTGCCGCTTGGGGCGTCGACCCGCATTTCGGGTGGAGAACCGGTTGTTACCATTCCATTTGACCACGCAAATCCGCCATACAGTTCGCCTGCCCCATTAACGGGGCGTTTTACTTACGAGGTTAGAGTCTGGGACAATGTCGGCACCGGCAAGGGGAACACCACTACTCAAACAATCAGCTTCTTTGTTGACAGATTCCCGCCAATGCTGTCCGGTGGCGGCGGCGAGTCCGTTCCCGAGAAATTCTACATATCGGGTCAAGTGGGCGATCCCGACCTGACCAACTCAGTGCGGGAGAGGGGCTTTGAGAGGTACGAAGTGTATTACAAGATGGGGGAAGTGGTGGATCTCCCAATCTCAACGGCCGGATGGTCGACTGTAGATGCGTATGTCCCGCCGCATGCCATTGACAGAGCAAAAAGAAACTTTCGTGAGTATCCATTATCGAACATAGGCGATAATCAAGAAGCAATCACTGCAGCGTGGGGTAATGGCGTGCTGGCATATATCGACGGGAGCGCCAGCGGGGGCAACTTCGCAGACGGGCAGAAGTACAGCGTTCTTGTAATTGCCCGAGAAAAGAACGCGCCAATTGATGCCAGTGTCCCGACCGGCGCTTCTGCGGTAGCCTGCTTCGCAGTTAATCGCAATACCGGCCCGCGGATCGAAAACGTGACAATCGGTGGAGTCAGCGACGCAGCAATCGGTGACCTCGCATTTGACGCAGAGAATGGATCTCTGCCCATTGACTTCAGGATTGGCGGCGGAAGTCAAACTTCGTTGTATACTGCAACCCTATATTTGTTCTCCTCACAGAGCGATGTCGATGGCAGCGCACTGACCGAACCCATCGCGCGAAGAGTCGATCTCAATAACCTCACCAATGGGGAAAAGTACAGCTACCTGTGGGACGGAAGGGATGATAAGGGCTCATTCGTGAAAGATGGCGAATACCGAGTGTTTATTGTCTTGCGCCAGAACGGTTCCACTGGCATTGACAGAGCATTCGACATGGAGGATCTCTCAAAGGTGGCATTCTCTGTGAGCACGCCGTTGAGCTTCACGGATGTGGCCTTGGCTCCCGACCAGATCACTCAACACCCGAATGAAGGCGAATTCCCGCCAACCAACGAGACCTCGCTGAACTTCCGCGTCTCAAAGCCCTGTGAAGTGTTCTTTGAAGTACACAGATGTCAGAACGGCCCGGCTGGAGATTGCGTCGAGGAGTATTCCTTTACCGTGGGACCGGAAAGCGTTCGAGATGGCGCAGCGGTGTGGCATCATCTGGCTTGGAATGGAATTGACCCAATTAGCGGCAGTCCCGTGGATGTGGGGATCTATCATATCAGGCCCTTCATGAGGTCGACAGATGGGCGCGAGACCGTGCGGTATCAGAACTACTTTGTCCTTAACATAGTTGCGGACTCACGCGAAAATCCGATAGGCGCATTCAATCTGCCTCCAACTGCGTATGGCATATCGGACGTCGTGTGGAAGACATACCCCAGGGGTGATATATGGAGTTTTCCGGCGCTGACAACTGCAACACCATTACCAGTCTATGTTACAGGCACTCAGACGCTCACACGGCTTGGGAAGGGCGGGTTCCAGGGAAAGTTCGAGAAACAGCATACGAAGATCGACTTTCGGGTCGTTGTAAAATGGCGCTGCTTTAGGAGAGCGATTGATTCCATTGAGCCATATAAAGGCGATAAGAAGGATTGCTGCTACGGTGTTAAGAATGCTGAGATAATCGACTATAGGGACGAGAGCCGCAATTTCGCGCCCAACGGTTCGGACTTCACATTCCAATTCAGCACTGAGCTGAATGATTACAGTCGTTTCGTCAACAACGATTTTCCAAGAAATGACCTTTGCTATGCCAGTTGTATTCTGTCCGGCGGTTTGCCGCCGCTCTGCGACATAGTATGCCGAACCAGCGGGAATTCATGTGTTGCCGTCCCGTGTATCCCCGCACGTCACTCGAAGTTCTGGGACGATCCCGAGATTCTATGGGTAAGGGTGTATGCAATCCCTACCGCCGATGAGAGAACGCACGTTCCGGCTAACGACTACATGCTGCCGGCGAGCTATGGTCAAAGAGTACTGGAAAACGGTGCGTTGCTCTGCCAGTTGTACTCCAAGGATGAGCCGGCCCCATCTGCCCAGCTTTGGCCAGGAATGTTCCACGATGGGGAGCGAGGTACCTTCCAGAAGAGCGAGACCCATGACGCCCAAACCAGCATGGTTACCGGCATGTGGAGATTCAACTGGGGCCAACTCAAGAAGTCCGGCTTCTTACCCCTACGTTCGCTTTCCCAGGGCCAATTCGAAGACAACGTGATCGCCAACGACCCAGCCTGGCCATCAAGTGGCTCGAACTTCAGTGCTCATGAAACTGGATGGAGCAGCGCAATTGACAAGAGCAAGTTCCAGCTAAAACTGAACTTCTACATTCCACCCGGAGGCACAGTCACACCCTCGATGGGGTTGATCGCACCCATCACGAACTCAACAACTGAGAGCGCTTGGTGGCCGCAAATGGCCAACCCAGGCCAGGAATACTACGTAATCACCGAGAACGATGGGCTCAACCCGAACTTTGATCGGTTTCAGATGAATTTTGATTATCGCATCGAAGTCGCTGACGGTGCGCAAACAGACCCGAACTCCGAGCAAGCGATTTCCGGAATATGCTTCCCGCTCCCGCTTGATCTGGACAACCATCGGGATGCTTGCGCTCCAGTTCTGAATGCTGAAGGCCAGGCCGCCAATGTCTGGGACGCGTCGCAACAATGGAAGAAGGATCCGTCCAATCTGGCAATCCCGTTGGGTGGAGTCGTGGCAAACCGAAACAAAGATGACTACCCCTCGTTGTTGTTGGATCGCTATGCACTGGAGAGCAACTACACTGTGAGTACGCCTGGACAGAGTTTCTCTATCCCCGGACTACAGCCATCCGACTGGGCAGCGTACCCTAAACAATTGGAATACTGGCTCGACGCTGGGACCGGTACATTGACTAAGGGACCAACCCCTTTCAGCTTTGCACCACCTCAAGGCACTGAAAGCAGCCCTAAGAATCTTGAGGTAACAATTAATGGGGGACTCCTTCAGGTACGCTATCCTGTCGAGGAGCAATTCGCCATTAAAAAGCCGTTGAGCCCAATTCAGCACGACTTTGTCCTGCGTGCACCACAGTACAGTGGCGAGATTTCGGGCTACTTGCGCGTTGGCGACCGTGACAATCCCTTTAACACCTACCAGTTCCTCGAAACGCAGGGCTTTGGTGCAGCCACATTCTCGCCATATGGACCGCCACTACTGGCAGCCCCCGCGTATAAGAGGATTGCAGACAATCAGGGCTACCCTCTTCCCGATGAATCGTATGCATTGGGGTACAACGGCTACTGGGGCCTGGCGTGTTGGCTGAAAGACGGAGAATCAGTATTGCATTCCGGCAGAGGGATGAATCTAAATGGCTGGGGAGATGCCGGCAAACCGGTGAAATTCTCTTACATCAACGGCGACGAAGCTGATGTTTTTGAGATCGAAGATACCGATGTCGAAAATGGACTCTTCACGGTTCGTCTGAAAGGAAATCCTGCGATTCGGAGGTTCGTCCCACTTTCCATAACTATCACAAATGACCAGTTTCTCGATGCCAAGCCAATGCAGTTGTTAGTGTACGATCCAAACGGTAGCACACCGACATGGCTGGATTTGTACACAATGAGCTACAATGCCAGTTATCGTGACAATTCGGCGGGATTAGAGTCTGGTGATAACTTGCTGGGCTTCTGGGATGTCACAGGCAAAGCCGGAGTCTTCTATGTTCGTCTGATCGCCGGGAAGGCCGGAACAAGCTATAGAACGACAACTTCGATCAGGATCGGTACAGATGTTCCACCCCACGATGGTTCGGACTTCCAAGTCTTCAGCCCCCTCAACAAGGTAGTGCTCACATTCCCTGGTGGATGTCCATATACAGGGATGGCTTCGGTTGACCTCGTTGACCCGGCCGAAATCGAGGGCCTCATGGGGCAAGTCCCGAAGGGATTTATCGCAGATATCAATCCCAGTGGACTGATGTTCCCGGCGTCAGATCAAACGCAGCTCCCTCAGCTAAGCTTCTATCTAACCAGCAGTGATATTGGCTCAATTGGAGGCAGCACTGATAATGTAGGCGAAATAAGTGTTTACTACCTGGATGAGAAAGAGCACAAACTAGTGAACGCAGGATTCGCACCAACACTCTACATCCTCCAAAACGATGGATCGCTACGCCAAGACGACAACTTCACAACATTCAGCGACATGCACGTCTTGGGGCTTTCGGGTCGAATCAACCATACCTCGCTGTATGGTGCGATCAGCAGTTCATCGTTCATCACCATTGATGATCCGAGTACCCCAACGAGCTTGCCGAGGGCCACGATTAGCGGTACCGTTCCTGCGGAATACAAGGATGTGGTGCATCTGTATGTGTCAAGTCAACCGAAGTGGAGTCCTTCGGCCACGGAATATGCTCCTTCTCAGGTTGTCGTTTCGCAAGATCCGGAAGGTAATTGGCAGTGGCGCGCTACGGTCGAGTTGAGTGTCGAGGGCAAGAACTACATTTTCGCTTCGGTTGGGGCAGCATCCGCGGAGCACTCACCAAGCAATCATGTCATAGTGCTCAAGGACACTACCAAGCCAACAATCCTGGATGTCGTTGTGTCCCCAGAGGTCTGCAATAATCTCACGCAAGCTGTATTGGTCTCAGTTGAGATTTCGGAACCGGGTGAAGTCAACCTCGTTATTCCTTCCATGTCAACCAATGTGTCGTATGAAAAGCCTGAAGAAACCGGCAAGAACATTGCTACCTTCTTCGTCCCGCTGAGTGGGCAAGATAATGCACAATTCCCGGACGGTTTGTATCAGGTCTGTGTGACAGCGAATGACGTCGCGGGGAACCCTTCTGCAACGGTCTGCAATGAATCGATCACCATCGATCGCAACGCTCCTGCACTCAATAAATTATCGCTGAAAATGATTCGTAGCCAGGGCACCTATTCCCTGGAAATGAAGGGTGTATGTACCGACAATCTTGCCTGCGGTAGATTGCAGTGCGTGGTACTTGCAGGGCCGCCATCCTGGCAATGGGAAGCAGAACTCGCAGGCGTTAAAAGTGCCATCTTCGAGGGCACAATAGCCATGCCGGATTGGACATCATATGTTCATGAAGGTCAGGTGCTTGCAGTCCGATTCCAGGCAACTGACGCTGCAGGAAATAAGTCGCTATATGAGAAGATGGTAGTGTTGGAGCAAGCGGACAACCTTGTCGCCTGGCAGCACTCCAAGCCGATATGTATCAGCAACACGCAATCGGCAGCAGCAGCCTTCGGTGCAATCGATCAGTTCCCTCTCCGCGTCACTCTCGACGCCGCCAACTTCACGTTCACCCAGGCTCTCCCCGACGGTCGTGATATCCGATTCACTGCCAGCAATGGTGTATCTCTCCCTTACGACCTCGAAGCGTGGGACGCCCAGGCATCCAAAGCGACGTTCTGGGTCCACTTGCCGCAGATTGTGGTTGGCGTTGCCGACAGCATTCGCATGTATTGGGGCAACCCCATCGCCACGAAACCAACAAGCGGAAAACTCGTCTGGGACCCTAACTTCACAGCAGTCTATCACATGGCGGATAACAGCGGTAGCGGCACCGGGTCAACTCTTGCCGGATGGAGCCGAAACATGCGGCTCTATCTTAACACTGCCGGTACGGGTGCAGGCGTGCTGGACAATGTCTACGATTTCCCGATTCTGGTGCGACTGACCTCGACCAGCTTCAGTTTCTCGCAAGCGCAAGCAAACGGCCAGGACCTGCGATTCACCACGGGCGACGGTCAGCTCTTGCCATATGAGATTGAGAGTTGGGACGCGTCTGCGCACAAGGCTGCAATCTGGGTGAAGGCGCCGGTGGTGTGCGGAGGCAACAGTACTCAGTACATTATGATGCATTGGGGCAATTCCAGCTGCCAGAGCGCGTCGTGTCCCGAGTGCGTTTTCGAGACAAGTAATGGGTATGCAGGTGCATGGCATCTTGGTGAAAATCCCAGTGCAGGAATCATAGATGCTACGGCGGGCAATTGCGATGGCCAGGCCAAAGGCGGCATGTGTGCGAGCAACCGTGCAGAGGGCATGATTGGCTCGGGCCTGCGTTTCGACGGGGTCAACGATTACTTAGACATGGGTGAAAAACCGGCACTTGATTTCAAGGGCGATGCAAGCGTCACGATCAGTGCATGGACCAACATGAGAGTGCGCAAGGAATGGAATGCGGTTGCGGGAAAGGGTGACCATCAGTACCATCTGCAGTTCCGCCCGAACGATGAGTTTTGTGTGCACGATGGGGTAGATTGGCGTCCAGCCTTCAATCCTACCGCGCCGCAAGTAACGAGCGATCAATGGTATCTAATTGCTGGAACTTACGATCATGTAGCGAAGACCGTGTCGCTATACCGCAATGGCGTCTTGATAGATACAACCACGGCTGCGCGCATAGGGTGTTCGGGCCACGATCCATTCTGCATCGGGGTGAACTCCGAGATGTACGGTCGACACTTCGACGGTGTTATTGACGAAGTGACAATAAGCAGCAAAGCCCGCTCTCCCGCATGGATCAAACTCAGTTACCAGAATCAGAAGTGCGACCAGACGCTTGTGCGATTCGGCGAACAGGGCATTGCCTCGGGTTGGGCGCATAACACGAACGCCATGCTCAACACTTCCGCCACGGGTGCGCAGGTTTCGAGCACACAAGTCGGCTTCCCGGTTCTCATCCGTCTGAATAGCGGTAACTTCGACTTCACTCAGGCCCAGCCTGATGGGAGAGACATCCGCTTTGCCAGACTCGACGGCACTCCCCTCGCGCATGAAATCGAACGCTGGGATTCGCCCAATACAAATGCCGAAGTGTGGGTCCGCGTCGATACCGTGTATGGCAACAACACGACACAGCAGTTCATTATGCTATGGGGCAATCCCCTGGCACAGAGCACTTCGACGCCAACGGGCGTATTTGGAGCATCTAATGGCTTTGCTGGAGTATGGCACCTTGGACAACAAGCCAGCGGCACCGGGAGCCTCGGTGTTTACTCCAACGCAACGGGTGCATGCCACGGCGACGACTTTATAGCAGCTACCGGCAAGGGCGGAGTGGTGGGACTCGGTCAGGAATTCAACGGGGCCGGTGATCACATTCGTCTCATTGATCCCACGAACTTCGGCCTTGACAAAGCGTTTTCCTTTGAGGCCTGGGTTAGGAACACATGGAGTTTCTGGCCGTGGTGGGCGCATCTCTGGGGCGATTGGACAGGCATGCCCTCAATCGAATGGGCCATCCGCGAGGGCAGAGTTTATATCGCAGTGCGAGAGAACCTCGCGTCGGGTAATGGCTGCGATAATTTGTGGGGCGATCAGGTGCTTGCCAAAGGTAGCTGGAATCACGTTGCGGCGGTGTATGAATCCGGCGCTTTCAAGGTGTACGTCAACGGTGTGCTCGATTCATCACACACCAACTCTCAGCTCAACGATGTCAACAATTCGGGGAACAACAAGTTCATCGGCGCCAAGAACGATGCTGGTGATTTTCCCCTCCACGGTTTCATCGACGAGTATCGCCTTTCGTCGGTACGCCGGTCGGATGACTGGGTCAGATTGAGCTACGAAAACCAGAAGACGGAGCAATCTTTTGTCTCTCTTGGCAACGGAGGTGTTTCTAATGTGATAGCCGATGCAACGATGTATGAGAACCACGCCACCAACAAGGGAACAAGCAGCGCTGTGGGCTTATGCGGCATGGCGCGGCGATTCGACGGTATCGACGACTACATCAACGGTCCAACCAATGGTGCGCTCAAACTGCGTCGGCCGTTCACGATTTCGGCATGGGTTAAGCGGAATGCGTTGTTGCGGTGGGAAGCGATTGCCGGGCTGGGTCACATTACCGACCCCTGGCGCATGGGCTATGAAGCTGATGGCAGTCAGTATGCTGCTGTTGACGGAGGGTACGCATCCGGCTACAATCGTGGTTCGCACGGGTGGGACTTCATGGCAATGACTTACGACGGATCTTTGCTGCAACTATATGCAAATGGTATGGAGGTGGATCGGGTACCAGCGCATTCGACCCTGGGCACCGATGCCGCGCCGGTGTGGATCGGGAAGTGGCTCAATGGCGACTTCTTCAAGGGTGTTATCGATGAGGTGGAAATCTCTGATACAGTACGGTCCGCCTCCTGGTTGGCATTAGCATATCACAGTCAACGCCCCGGCCAACGTGTCACGTCAACCGATCTGGTGGCGCCCGCAGGGATCACTATCGCCGTTGAGGCGAACAATGCCGTTGCCATTCGGTGGGACTCCACAATCGTGTCGGCGGATGGTCTGGAGATTCAACGGGCAGTCGGGTCAAGCGCAACGTGGAACACGGTGGGCGTTCCGAGCATTTCCGCCGGGCTGTTCGCTGACGCCGGCGTTTCGTGCGGGACGGCCTACCGGTACCGATGTCGGTATGTTGTCGGGAGCGTGTACTCGCCGGTGTCAACCGAGCACAGCATCGCAACGGTCGTTTGTCCCGAGGAGTGGCCGAGTCAGTTTGCTGCATATCCATTATCGGGTGTAAGCATCGAGCTGTCGTGGAAAGACAACGCAACATCAGAAACGGGCTACGAGGTGCAACGGCGAAGACATGGGTCGCAGGCAGATTTTGTGCCACTCGCCACCGTCAATGCCGATGTGACAAGCGTTGTGGCGTATAGCCTTGTCTGCGAAACCTCGTACGACTTCCGGTTGCGCATGCTGAAAAGCGGGTTCGTGTCGCCATGGCAAGCTCTGGATGGCATGGTGAGCGGTTACTGCAATCGCAAGCCCGAAGCACCGTCAGAGCTTCGCGCGTTGGTGTCAGGCACCAACGCTGTGGCGCTGTCGTGGATCGACGGCTCAACCAATGAGGAATACTTCATTGTGTACCGCAGAGCAAGCGGTGCGGATCAGTATTCGGTTGTCGACCTTGTGCCGGCCAATGCTGCATCGTACGTAGATGTTGATGCAGTCTGCGGGCAGTCGTACGAGTACGCGGTTGCCTCGTTCAACACTGTGGCGGGCGGCGGCGTGTCGAGTCTGTGCGCCCCTGTGGGCGCAATCATGCCTGCATGCATCGAGACCGACTCACGCAAGCTGGTTGGGGTTTCATTTATGCTCCTCGATGCCGAAGGCAATGCTGTCAACAGCACCGCCAAGCAGATAGATGTGAATCTCTACGTTGTGCCGTTTGGGGGCCTGTCGGTGTACTCGGAGACTGTGACTGCACCAGTCCTCAACGGCTACACCTCGCTGGTTCTCGGGTCAACCGGAAGCATGTCTTCTGTGCTTGGGCAGTACGGAAGGCTCTACCTCGAAGCCACATCTGAGGGCGCTCCCATTGACCCGCGAATTGCTGTAACCGCTTCGACAAGTGCGATAGTGAATCCGATGGTACTGACGGGTGAAGAATCGCCCGTGGGCACGCGGCAAGCTGCCGTGGGTGCCTTGTACCTGAACACCATGGCAAAGAGGTTGTATTTCAAGTATGGCACTTCATCGACCGAATGGAAGGCGGTGCAGTGATGATTCGTGCATTAAGCTGGACAGAACAGAGCGTCCCGCAGGTTTTCCACAGTTGATAAGTACCAAATTCCTTGCAAGGAGGTCTCTAATGGCAAATGGCCGTTCACTTTCGATTGCGTTGCGCATCGTCCTATGTCTCTTTTGCAGCGGCATGGCTCAAACCGGATCGGTACTCCGGGAGTATTGGAGCGGCATCGCCGGCACATCGTTGGCTGCACTGAAGGCTGATCCCCGGTTCCCGAGCGAGCCAACGGGCATGTCTCAACCGACCTCCTTTGAGTCTGCGCAAAACTGGAGTGACCTGTACGGCACCAGACTTCGAGGCTATGTGCATCCGCCAACAACCGGGCTGTACACATTCTGGATCAGTGGCGATGACAATTGCGAACTTTGGCTCAGCACCGATGAAAGTCCAGCAAAGAAGGTTCTCTTAGCCAAAGTCTCAGGTTGGACCAACTACCGTGACTGGAATTTTGCGACCGAGCAGCGGTCAGCCCAGGTATCCCTTACTGCCGGAACGAAGTACTTCGTGGAAGTCCTGCACAAGGAGGGTGACGGTGGAGACCATGTGTCTGTCGGTTGGCAGTTACCCGATGCAACATACGAGCGCCCGATTCCAGGCAATCGGCTGTCTCCCTATCCAGTTCAGGAAGATCTCACACAATGGCAACACAACGCCTCGATCCTGCTGAACACATCATCCGCGGGTGCTGCTGTCACGGCCAATGTTCTTGACTTTCCCGTTCTCGTCCGGTTGACTGATGCAGATATTGACTTTGCCCAGGCACGACTCAATGGCGCCGATGTACGGTTTGCGAAGGCCAATGGCGCGCAACTTGTGTATGAGATTGAACAGTGGGACGCGGTAGCCCGGACGGCAGCAATCTGGATTAAAGCCGACACGGTGTACGGCAACAACTCCACCCAGAAGATCAAGATGTACTGGGGCAATAGCGCAGCAACCAGCAAGTCGGACCCATGCGCAGTCTTCCCCTCCGGCAATGGTTTCCTGGGTGTCTGGCATCTGGGCGAAGAACAGGCGGGGACCGGAGCATCATCGGTTTACAAAGACGCCACCACTAACGGCTGCAACGGAATTGACTATATCAGCTCATCCACCGCAACCGGGCTGATAGGGCGTGCACTTGCGGCCGACGGCGTGTCCGACTACGTCCAGATCCCAACGTTCACCGACGAAGCGCTGGCTGGCCTGACGGTCTCTGCGTGGCTCAAGATGGGACCACAATCTGTCTGGTGCGATATCATCGACAAGGAGGCGGATGATTACAGCACTGCCGGGTTCGGCCTGAGACGGAGTCCGGACGACAAATTTGCATTTGCATTGCATGAGGGGGCTAAACGCGAAATCGTTTCGCCAACCTCGTTTGTCGAAGACGGGGCGACTTGGTGCTACGTGACTGGTACCTATGATGGTGGCATTCAGCGTCTACTGGTCAACGGGGTACAGGTTAACTCTCAGGAGTATCTCGATGGCCCGGTCACCAGCTCTCTTAACAAACTCAACATCGGCAGACGAAGCAGCGCAGGGGATCGATACACCAGAGCAACAATTGACGAGGTGCGGATCGAGCGAACCGCGCGAGACGCCAACTGGACGAAACTATCCTACGAGAACCAGCGGCCCGATCAGCGGTTCGCGCAAGTGGAGCATTCCTCATCACTCAACCCGCCCACGAACCTCTCCGCTTCGGTGATCGGCAATCAGATTACCTTGTACTGGACCGACAACTCAACCACTGAGGTAGGCTTCGAGATTCTCTCCGGCACGTCCGCTGGTAGCTTGACGCTTCGATCGAGCGTTGGCACCAACGTCACAACCTATATCGATATTGTGAGTGGTTGTGGCTCCATGACTTACTATAGCGTGCGAGCGGTTGGGCCGTCAACGTCGTCCTCCGCAGCTATTATAGTCGATCCGGTGTCTATTGTGCCGTGCGTGCCATCAGGCATCACCGCATCGGTCTCTGCCGTTGGCGCGATAACCGTAACATGGTCAGGCAACGCGTCAGGGTACATCCTCGAATCAAAGCGCGGGTCTGGGGCATGGGAGCAGATCTACACGGGCGCAATATCGAACTTCGTGCACCAGGGGTTAGAATGCGATGTCTCCTACGACTATCGTGTTAAAGCAATCAACACGGCTGGAGAGTCCGGCTGGTCAATCATTGCGGCTGCCAGGACTGGCTACTGCCCAATTAATCCACCATCTGGGCTGGCCGCCGACAGCTCAACACCCTTGGAGATACGCCTTGCCTGGAATGACAACTCCTCGAATGAACAAGGGTTCAGAGTCTTTCGGAAGTTGCTGCCCGATGGGGTATTCTCGGAAGTAACAGCGCTTCTCGCCAATGAGGTGACATACATTGACAGAATTGTAACTTGCGCCAAGCGCTATGCATACTATGTCGTGGCGCATAATGCCAATGGAGCCTCTCCTGCCTCAAACACGGTTGAAGCCACGACGCTCTTCTGCGGCGCGGATAAAGCGACTTCGGAGATGATCACTATTGCCGGGATGCTTCCAGGCTCAGCATCTGCATCTGTCAATGGGCTACGGCCATTCGCGATCAAGCTCTTCGATCGTGCTGTCGGTACCGTACCGATCTACGAAGAATCATTCTCTGAGGTCCCTGTGAAAAACGGCTACTTCGCCCTCACGCTTGGCATGCAGGGCGATGTAGCCACCGCGATCCGCGCACACACATCACTCTACTACGACGTCATCTCTGACGGTCAGTCAGTCTTTGGATACAAGCTACAACCGCTTACCGCAGGTGCATACAGCATTGCCAATTCATTCAATCTACACGGGCAGGGCACGCCAATTGGAGTTGTTGCCGCTCCGGTCGGAGCATCGTATGTCGATACACAGAACCGGCAGCTCTACCTGAAATCCGGATCAACCAATGTTGACTGGGTAAAAATTGGGCAGTGAAGAACCGCGGGTTCATCGCACCTCGCCAAGCCCCGCGCAGCCAATGGTACTCTCGCGCAGTCTGGTTGCGCATTGATGCAACCGACGCACTTGAGCGTTAGTTGCGGGGCATACCGGAGACCATGCGATTTCTGGATCTTGGTGCGCTGCCCTTGTCATCACCCGAGACCACGATGTCACAACGCAACTCCCGCCGCACATGTGCAGCGCAGTGCCGTAAGTCCCGACAGAGTCCAAGCACGATCACCCGCAACAGACGGAGACACACCGCCCATGAGAGTCACTGCAGCGATCATCGTCATCGTGGCCACGCTGGTCACCGCGGCATCAGCATTTGACCGCACCTACGCGAACTACGGCAAGTTTCTCGCAGCACACGTGTGCAAGGGCGGAGTGTCGTACGCCACCGTCAAGTCCGACACGCTCTTCGCACGCCTCAAGACCGACTTCGCCGGCCTGTCCCGAAGCGGCTTCGACAGTCTCCCCGAGAACGACCGCATCGCGTATCTTGTTAATGCGTACAATTTCTGGACGATCGTTCTCATCGTTGACAACCTTCCGCTCAAGAAGGGCATCCGCGACATCTCCTCGCCGTGGGGCAAGAAGTCTGTGCGACTGTTCGGAGAGCAGGTCTCGCTCGACCACATCGAGCACGACCTGCTGCGCGCGCAATTCGGGGAGCCGCGCGTTCACTTCGCGCTGGTATGCGCGTCGAAGAGCTGCCCGGTTCTGCAGGCAACCCCGTTCGCTGGGCGGACGCTTGACGCGCAGCTCACAGTCGCTGCCCGGCAGTTCCTCACCGATCCGAGCCGCAATCAGATCTCCGCGAGCGCCACGACGATCTCGCGCATCTTCGATTGGTACGGTGGTGACTTTGACAAGAAGTACGGCGGCTATGCGGCCTTCATCACGCAGGTGACAGGCACGCAGATTGCCGGGAGACTGCGGTTTCTCGACTACGACTGGAGCCTCAACGCGGTTGTGGGGTGCCCATAGCAATACCGGTCGTCGTAGGGGCGGGTTTCAAACCCGCCCCTGACGACGACGACACGAGCCTCAACGCGGTTGCCGGTTGCCCATAGCAATACCGGTCGTCGTAGGGGCGGGTTTCAAACCCGCCCCTACGACAACACGCGCGCGCCACGAACCATCCATGGTTGGAGCCGCATTGTTGACACTGGAGAATGACCACATGACACCTCCGCGAATCGCAGCATTCCTGATTGCGCTGGGGGGATTCTTCGGCAGCATGGCCTGGCTCGCCACGCACGGGCCCCTCGGACACGGCGGAGTGCTCTTTGTCGGCGTCTACGCGGCTGGCTTCGGGGCAATGATCCTGCTGTGGCGTCTGTGGCCACGCTCTCTCGGCGCACCGGCGATCATCTTTCTTGCGCTGCTGGCACGCATCGCGCTGCTCCCCTTCCCCATCAACGATGACGCGAACAGGTACCTGTGGGAGGGATACATCCAGACGCAGGGGCACAACCCCTACGCTGCCCCACCCGACGCCCCCGCTCTGGCACACCTCCGACCGGATTTCTGGAACGGCATCAACCATAAAGACCGCGTCACGGTGTACGGCCCGTTTGCGCAACTGCTGTTCCGGCTGGTTGCCATGGTGTGGCCATCTCTGCTCGCGATGAAGATTGCCATGGCGCTCTTTGACATGGGCATCGTGGTTGTCCTTCTGCGACTGATGAGCGTCCCAACGCGGCTGACGGGATCCTCGCCCCTGCCCCTGCGACACGCGGTGCTCTACGCCCTCAATCCGCTCGTGCTGCTTGCCGGCGCAGGTGAAGGGCACCTGGAGAGCGTTGCCGTCTTCTGGAGTGTGGTGGCGCTGTGGGCATTTGTCAACAAGCGACATGCAGTGACGTTTCTGGCGATGGGACTGGCCGTGATGACGAAGATCACGCCGATTGTGTTCCTCCCCTTCCTCGTCACGCGGCAGAACCTGCGATTTCTCCCGTTTGTCGCGATACCGGGACTGTTGTTCCTCCCGTTTGCGGGCGAGGGAGCAGGCGTCATTGCCGCGCACATGCGGTTTCTCTCGACAACACACTTCAACGGTCCGCTGTGGGCGCTGCTCTCGCCAGTGGTGTCCGAGAGCGTGCTTCGTCCGGCCTGTTGGACCACATGCGCAGTTGTCTGTGCCGGCGCATTCCTGCTGGTCTCCGACCGCCTCAAGGCGTGTCTGGTTGCGGGCGCGGCACTGCTGCTGTGCAGCCCAACCCTGCACCCGTGGTATCTGCTGCTGCTCGCTCCACTACTGGTGATCCACCGCTCACCCTCGCTGCTGCTTCTGCAACTCACCGTCGCATGCATGTTCCCGGTCTACGCTCGATACTGGGAGACGGGCGTGTGGAGGACCGACGCGTGGATGCTGGCGGCTGAGCTGCTTCCGGTGCTTGTTCTGGGAGCGTGGGAGCTGTGGCGCGGTGCACGCCACGGTCTTCGCACGTTCTCCCGGCCTCAATCGGTCTCAGTGGTGATCCCCACACTCAACGAGGAGCCCCGCCTGCGCGCGTGCATCGACTCGGTTCGTTCACAGAGCGGCGACGTGGTGCAGATCATTGTGGCTGACGGCGGATCCGCAGACGCAACGCTCAGCATCGCCTCGTCCATGGCCGACGTGGAGATCGTCCGGTCTGCGCGCGGACGGGGAGTGCAGATTCGCGCGGGCGTCGACCGCGCGCGCGGCGATGTAGTGGTCGTGTTGCACGCCGACTCCCGCCTTCGCCCCGGAGCGCTTGGCCGCATGATCGCGGCCCTCGTGCGCAGCCCGCACGCGTGCGGAGGTGCATTCGGCGCCTGCTACGATGACTCGCGCATGTCAATGCACGCCGTCGCAGCCATCAACAACGCCCGTGCCCGGATCCTGGGTATTGCCTTTGGCGACCAGGCCCAGTTCTTTCGGCGGGGGGCGCTGGACGGCGGCTTTCCTGCGCAAGTGCTGATGGAGGACATTGAGCTGTCATTCAGAGTGAAGGCGTCCGGCGCTACAGTGTTCGTGCCCCGCAGCGTCACCACATCGACCAGACGGTGGCACACGATCCGCTACGGTCGGAACTTCGTCAAGGTTTTCTTTCTGTCAACGATCTACGTGGTTCAGCGCCGGTTCGGCCTGGTGCGCGACAATGGTCGTTGGTACTACCGCGCATACTACGGAGTGCAGCCATGACGGATCTGGTGCTGGTCTTCGCCAAAGTCCCTGGTCTTGGCATTGCCAAGTCGCGCCTGGCTCGTGCATGGGGCGTTGAGCGTGCGGAAGCCATCTACTCTGAGCTGCTCGGATGCACCGCGGAGGCCGTCAAGAACCTGCACCACGGCATCGCGTACACCGGCGCGGAAGATCCCGGAGCTCTGCGCGACTCCTTCCCACGCGCGTCGTCGTGGATCCCTCAACGGGGCGACACTCTCGGCGACCGACTGCGCAATGCGTGTGCCGACGCATTCTCGGGCGGCCGCGAATGCGTGTGCGCCATCGGCTGCGATTGCCCGGAGCTCCACGAGTCGGATATCCACGATGCCCTCAAACGGTTGCGCGATGGAAACGACGTTGTTCTTGGTCCCGCATCCGATGGCGGGTACTATCTTGTTGCATGCACAAGGGCGGGCCTGGTCGTATTCTCCGCCACCGGGTGGGGCCAAGCGTCTCTCTGCGCCGAGACCGTCGACATCGCCAACGCTCACGGTCTGCGAACCTCGCTCCTCGACGTCAAGAGCGACGTCGATGAGCCTTCGGATTACCTCCACTGGAAGGGGACACTCGATGCGTAACGCATGGACACTCCTGGCACTGCTTTCGGCTCTTGCGGCAACTGGATGCGGAGCCACCCGTCCCGGGAATGTCGGTCTCGGCACACTCTCCGACTGCCCGCGCACCCCCAACTGCGTCTCAACACACGCCGGCGACGAAACTCACACTATCAAGCCGCTCACCTTCCAGGGCGATGCGTCGACTGCTATGGACCGACTGAAGCGGGCAATTGCCACCATGCGCCGCACCAAGATCATAGCCGAGAAACCGGGATATCTGTACGTGGAGTTCACCACAGGATTCTGGCGGTTCATCGACGACGTCGAATTTGTCTTCGACGACACGACAAAGACCATTCACTTCCGCTCCGCCTCACGCATCGGTCAATCTGACCTGGGTGTCAACAGGAAGCGGATGGAAGACGTGCGACAACGCTTCGACACAACGAAGTGAAGCAGCCCTATGCCCTACTTTGATTGGCTTCAACGCGGCAACCCCACGGGCACGCCGACCCGGCTGCCTGAGCTGCACGACCGGTTCGAATCGTCGATGCCGGGGGTGTACTGCATTGGCGACCTCACCGGGGTACCTCTTATCAAGCGCGCGGCCGAGTCGGGTGTGGAAATCATCCGTCAGCTCCACGCCGACGAGGCATTCCAGCACCAACGAGCCGGGAACCATGCCTCCGAGGTGCTCGATCTGGTCATCATCGGCGCTGGCCCCGCCGGCGTTGCCGCGGTCATTCGCGCACGCCAACTCGACTACCGGTGCGTGGTGCTCGAGGCATCGCGCACATTCCGTACTATCCACGACTTCCCCTCGCGCAAACCAATCATAGTCACGCCTGCGGAGCCGCCCGCGACCTCAGACCTTGCGTTCACCGACGGCGCCAAAGAGTCGCTGTTGGAGCAGTTGGGTGCGGCTGTCAAGGACCGAAACCTGCCCATTTACGAAGGTGTGTCGGCCCGTCAAGTGAGTCGCGATGGCGACGCGCTGGTGGTGGAGACCACATCCGGATCGCACCGCGCACTCCGCGTGATCGTGGCCATGGGGCGGTCGGGCAACCGCCGGACGCTTGCGGCGCCGGGCGCTGATCTGCCACACGTGTTCACCCGACTTGTCGACGCGACCCACCATCACAACGAGAACGTTCTGGTGGTGGGCGGCGGTGACAGCGCCGTGGAAGCAGCACTGGCTCTGGCCGACGCCGGTAACCGCGTCACACTCTCGTACCGTCAACCAGCGTTGTCGCGCGCCAAGCCGCACAACATCCAGCGTCTCGGCGAGTATGCCCGGCAGAACCGGATCACGCCCATCTTTGAGTCCACGGTAGCCGCCATTCGCCGCTCGTACGTTGCCCTTACCGCCGCCGATGGCAAGAAGGAGATACCCGCCGATGCGGTCTACGTGCTGATCGGGCGAGAGGCGCCGCTTTCGTTCTTCCAGCGATCGGGTATACGTATCGAGGGCCAGCGACGCGCAGTTGACTGGATCGGGATGACCGCGTTCCTGGCGCTGGCACTGGTGATCTGCTTTGGCAGGAAGGCGCCTGTCACCCCTGTCAACAGTCTGCAGGGATTCCTCTTGCTCCCGCTGCACTTCCTTTCCATGCAGTGGGCTGCGGCAGTGACAGGCTTGGGCGCCTGGCTGGGCGCGGTTGTGTTGGTGGGGTCGGCTCTTCCGCTCGTGGCGCTGAGCTCACGGAGCCGCGCTGTCAAGCCCTGGGACCTCTTCAAGCGGGCGTTCTTCTCGTCAATGATGGCGTTGTTCATGCTGCTGTACGCAACCCGATGCCTCAAAGGCGCGGCATTTCTCGGATGGGATATGGGCACATGGTACGCGGCACTGTACTCGCTGACAGTGGTGGTCTTTGGCGTGCGCCGGATGGTTGTGCGCCCCACGGCCTATATCCGCAACCAGACACTGACGCTGATGGCGATCCAGGTCATCCCGTTGTTCGTGCTACCGGTGCTCGTGCTTCCGTGGATGGGGGCGCATGGCTTGCTGGGCTCGTGGGTCATGAACAACGTTTTTCCCGGGCACTCGTACTGGCGCGCGTACGGATTCATTCTGGCATGGCCGCTCTTCCTTCACAATCTGGCAAGTGCGCAACCGGTTGCGTTCTGGCTGGTGCTCAGTCTGGTTCAGACCTTCGTGGTCATCCCATGGATCGTGTACCAGTGGGGCAAGGGCGCATACTGCGGCTGGATCTGCTCGTGCGGGGCGCTCGCCGAAACTCTCGGCGATGAGTACCGCACACGCGCCTGGCACGGCGCCTCGGCCAAGAAGGCAGAGAACGCGGGCCAGATCGTGCTCTGGTGCGCTGTGGTGGTGTCGCTTCCGATCATGTTCAAAGCGTGGACGGGCGCCGCTCTTCCCGGCATGGAGACGCTCTCCCGAGTGTACGCGATCCTCGTTGACATGACGATGTCGGGTGTGTTGGGCATTGGGCTGTACTTCGCGTTCACCGGTCGCGTGTGGTGCCGTTTCTTCTGCCCGCTGGCCGCACTCATGCACATCTACGCGCGTTTCTCCCGGTACCGCATCTTCGCCGACAAGAAGCGCTGTATCTCCTGCGAGATATGCACCAAGGCCTGTCACATGGGCATCGACGTCATGGCATACGCCGCCACCGGACGCCCCATGGACGATGTCGAGTGCGTGCGGTGCAGCGCGTGCGTAACGAGTTGTCCGCTGCAGGTACTGAGCTTCGGCACCACCGACCGCGCCAGACCGTCCGGGAACGCGCCGACCGGAGCATTTTTGCCCGATCGTGGCGGCGTCCAGGCCCAAGCGGATCCGCTCTGACCAACCCCAGGAGACACACCGATGCTGCAGTTCGTGGTACTGCTTCCGCTCATGCTCCTGTTCGTCGCAGTGTGGATCCAGATTATTATCCTGATGTTCGTCTGGCGCCGCGCGGTGCTGGGCGGGGTGCAGGTGTCGTTTGCGCGTCTCATGTTCATGTCATTTCGCATGATCAACCCCCGCATCGTGTGCAATGCAGCGGTCAAGCTGCGGCGTGCCGGCGTTGAGGTCACGATTGCCCAACTGGAACAGGCGTGCCGGGACGGACGCGACATCGAAGCAGTGGGGGATGCGGCGCTGTTGGCCCTTGAGAGGGGAGTGCACGTTGACTACGAGGAATTATCGCAGGCACAGCAGGCGGGACAAAGTGCGGCGGAGTATATGCGAGCCCGCGCAGAAGAGCCGGTCGCAAGGTGACGCGCAGGGCCGGATCGTCAGCCTGGCCGGGCGATCTTCCTGCGATTGCGGCAGCCATCGCGATCCGGCACGTCCCTCCCCGACCGCCTCGTATTTTCAGGGGCACTGGTCGACCATCCATCGAGACACGCAGATGAACGATCACCACCAGTCCGCACTGCTCCAAGTGCGCGCGGTCCCGCTCCGATGCGCGCTGCTGGCTGCTGTGCTGACGACCATGTCATGCGGCCCGCTCTACCAACAGTCGCTCATGCCCCAGAACCGGCAGGCGGTGTTCTACGACTACCGTCTCAGCATCGACCCAGCGCACGACTCGCTCTTCTACGTGGCACTGAGTGTTCCCCGACTCTCGGCGTCCGACAGCATCTTCCAGTTCGCGGTGCAGGCGCCCGGCTGCTACATGCCGATCAACTGCGGGCGCTTTGTGCGCGACTTTCGCGCAACGGGCCACGGCGGCAGGGAGATCCCGGTTGCCGCATCGGGGCAGAACTCGTGGATTCTCAGCGCACCCGATTCGGTGGAGCTCATCACGTACCGCGTAGTCGGTCACCGAGACTACGACAGCAACGCAACCGACCTCGGACCGTCGTGCGGTGCACTACTGGCGTCCGACCATGCCGTGCTGAACACATTCGCGGTGTGCGGCTACCTTCGCGGCTTGGAGAGCAAGCCATTCCGCGTGAAGATTGACTGCCCGGAATCGTGGACCGTGACATGTCCGCTGCCCCCCGATGTCGAGGGCGCGCACTACGCCGGTACATTTGCGCAACTGGCAGATGCACCCATTCTGGCAGGCACGCTCACGCACGACGCCTTCCGTAGCGGCACCAGCACGTTCTTCACTGCCTGCTACACTCCCCTGTCTCGATCGGAAGCGCGAAAGATGCGCACAGCTCTCCGTGCGTCAATCGATGACTTCAGCTACTTCATGGAGGGGTTCCTTCCGCGCGAGTACTGGTTCCTGGTGTCGGCCGACTCAGCCGCGGGCACACGTTCGGGAGGGCTTGAGCACCGCACCAGTTCGCTGTACTCATTGATACAGAGCGACCGCGACTACATTCTCCGCACTATGCCATACATGGCCCGGCACGAGTTGTTCCACACAGTGGTCCCTCTGTGGCTGCGCGGCAACCAGATCGACTCGTTCAGGTTCGACACGCTCAATCCGACCACGAACCTGTGGTTCTACGAGGGAGTCACCGAATGGGCAACCGCCAAGATGCGCCTGGCCCGACGCAGTATCGACTACACAGGTTTTCTGGCAGTGCTGCGCAACCACCTGCTGTCGTCGCGATTCCTGCCCCCAGACAGCGGGGCCTCCGACTCCTCTCTGTCCGCGCTGAGCGCGGCAACGGTTGACAAGCCGGGCGTAGAGCGATTTTCGGTGTTCTATCTCCGCGGTATGGTGGTGGCGACACTGCTTGACATCAAGATTCTCGAGGCCACAGACGGCAAGTACGGATTGCGCGGACTCGTCCGTCGGATGAGCCGCGACTACCGGCCAGGCACACCATTCCGCGACGAGGATCTGATCTCCATGGTCGGGAGCCAATCGAGCGCCGAGGTTGCCGAGTTTCTCCGGCGTGCTGTGACAACCAGCGAACCCCTCCCCATCCGCGAAACCATGCTGGCCATCGGGATGCGGTACGAGGAGCGCAAGCGGCGAACCGGCGTGAGCTCGGATCTGGGGCTGGTGTTGTGGCCTGGACGCGACAACCGGCTTGTCATCCGTTCGATCGAACCCGAAGCGCTGCGGTTCGACTTTGAGCCCGGGGATACGGTGGTCGCAATTGACAACATTCCCGTCACGCAGGATGGCGTCAACGAAGTGCTGAGCACCTACGTCACGCAGTCGCCCGGCACACGCTACGCCATGAAGGTTATGCGCAAGGGTGTGTTGTGGACGGTACAAGCTGCCACGGTAGAGGCATTCCAGCGGGATGCGTTCACCATTGCCCCGGCGCTGAACCAGCGGCAGGTCGAGCTGTTTGCAGCGTGGGCCAGCGGCAAGTAGCGGCGCGACGCGCCGCTGTTTGCCGCTGTACGCCCCGCAATGTCTCGTCGGGAAATGCACACGCAGATCCACGATTCCGGCTGAGCTGAGAAGCCGGAGCATCGAGTCAACTCACCCGGGGAGGTCCCCATGAGGTCTTTGGTCTGCATGTCGCTGATGGTGCTGACGCTCTGCGCGCCGGGGTACTGCCGTCGCAAGCAAGCACCGGCTCCGACCTGCGACATCTCATTCTTCGTATCGGCCCAGTCAAAAATCGACTCTCTCGACGCCCCGGCTCTCGCGCGCTACTTCGGGTCGTACTCCGACACCTCGTGCATGAGCGACATGGACTACTCCGACTGGCTCAATCGGCTGATCTACCCGGTGTTCATCAAGTACACCGACTCGTCACTGGTTACGCTCCAGCACGTGGGTGACCGCGAGAAGAGCCTGGTCCTGCGCAACCTGGAGAAACCTCAAACTGCCAGTCTTGAGGATGTCAAGACACTCCACCTCGTCATCACCCGCATGGAGATTGAGTACCGCCTGAAGAAGCGTCTCCTTCTCGCCCTGCAGCGGGCCATTGACAACTACGGGAATGATGCGCGGTAGTCATGTCGACGCAGGAGGGAATGCACATGTCCAGAGACACTTGGAGACCGCGATACGAAATATCTGCCTCAATCGCCAAATCTCTAATGGCGATCGAGGCATCCAGGACGGTTGTCGATAGCACACCGATCTCCCCCGCAGACGAGGCCGAGCTTCGCTACAATGCCCGGCTCCGATCGACGCATTTCTCGACCCGGATCGAAGGCAACCGACTCACGCTCAAACAAGCCGAACAGATCATCACCCGGAAGAAACCTGGTTTCCATGGCCGCGAGCGGGATGTCAATGAAGTCCGCAACTACTGGGATGCACTCTTGAAAGTTGAGGGGTGGGCGGCGCAGCGATTGGAACTCTCCGAGGATCTCATCAGACGGCTGCATGCGCTTGTCGAGAAGGGCAAACGCGCGAAGCCTACGCCGTACCGCGACGGTCAGAATGTGATTCGTGATTCGAGGTCAGGTGGTATCGTGTATCTCCCACCAGAGTCCGGGGACGTGCCGGGGCTGATGTCCTCGATGGTTGGATGGGCCATCAAAGCGATGCGTCAGAATGTCCCCGTGCCCATCATCGCAGCTCTGGTACACTACCAGTTTGTCACCATTCACCCGTACTACGACGGCAACGGAAGAACGGCACGTCTGCTGGCAACATTCATACTCCAACGAGACGGGTACGGGCTGCATGGTTACTTCTCAATGGAGGAGCACCATGCACGAGACCTGATGGTCTACTATCGATCCCTCGCGGTGCACGATCATCACAACTACTGCTTCGGCCGTGCAGAGGCGGACTTGACCCCATGGGTTTCGTACTTCGTCACTCTTCTGTCACAGGTATTCGCAACTGCGAAGGACGAGGCCCTCACCCGCGCCAGGAGAGGTGTCCCCGAGGTCCCGCAGGAATTGCGTGGTCTGGATCACCGCGCGCGCGTAGTGCTGGGACTCTTTGGGAAGAGGGACCAAATAGCGGCGCGTGACATAAGCCAAGCACTGGGCCTCTCCGACCGCATGGTCCGGCTGCTGGCTCTTGAGTGGGTGAAGGATGGATGGCTGGTCGTGGTGGACTCATCGAACCGCGCACGGGCGTACGGGTTATCGGCAAAATATCGGCAATTTGTCGGCAATTGAGTGGTCCAACGCAGCACACCATGCCGCCCTGACAGGGCACTGAGCGGGACCCCTCACCCCCTCACTTCTCCGTCTTCAAATTGACAGTCAGCCCCAGCGATGAGGTGTTCTTGAACTGGGCATTCTCATGCACCTGCTTGTCGTAGAGCAACTGCAGGTACAGATTGACCATGAGGAACCTGGTCACATTGAGAGTCAGTGAATTCTCCCAGTTCACATCGGGGTAGCGCCAGTCATCGCGATGCTTGGCAGGCAGATCTTTGTACTCGTCGAGTTTGGACGTGAGAAGCGCCTCGTTGATGCGCAGAAGGCTGCCGAAGGTGATCCAGTTCTGGCGAGTGGTGGCCTTGAATTCTGTCACGAACTCCAACCCACCATCGTCCACCACGTCGTTTTCCCGCGCACCCGACGCCATGAGTTTGTGGCGGTCAACGCCCTGACGCACCGAGCCGCCCAAGCGGGCCACCCATCCCACACTGTCCTTCTTGATGATTGTCCGAGCCACGCCAAAGCTCTCGGTAATGTCGACCGGGTTGCCGTACCGCATGAGAAGCGTGTCGCGCATGTCCATGAACTGAGAGACCACGTGCGCGGCAATGAACGGGTCGACCACTCCACCCAAGGTGAAGCGTCCCAGTGTCTCAAAATCGATGAGATCCGTGGATTTCTGAGGTGCGGCCCACCGTTTCGTGTCCTTGTTCTGAGTCTCGGTCTGACCGAAAGCCAGTTTGAGCGTGTTCTTGTTGAGGAGCCACTTCGCGGCCTGCTTCTCAGCATCGGCATTGAGCTGCGCTGTCCAGGAGACCGTGCCGGCATCGCCTCCAGCCCAGTTCTTGCTGTAGGCACTGAGCGTTGCAGTGAGGTTCGAGTTGAGTGAGAGCTTCCACGGGTTGGCGTCAACAGCGAAGACCGTTGTGACGTAGATCAGGGATCCAAGGATGGCCAGCGCGCGTGACGTGTTCATGACGAACTCCGAGGGTGTTGGGGGGTGGTAGTGTCTTCCGGACAATCCAGGAAAATACATCCCGGACCCGTGCAGAGAATCGACTCCGACTGGTCACCGGCACACCTGCGGCGTCTGCCCGGCCCTGTGCTCCGCGGCGTATGAGCAATCTCCTGTTGTATCTTTGCTCACCGAGGCCAACCCACCAACGGAGAGCGCATCGCCATGGCCGCAGAAACATCATCATTCTTGGTTGCCGGACACGAACGGCTCGCATGCCGGGCAGGTTTCTCGGTCGTCACCTACGGTGGAACAACCCCCGACAGGACCAACGAATTCCCCGCACAGCGCGTGCTCACCGAGTCCGGATCCGCCACCGTCGGCGTAGCCGGGGCAGTCTGGTCGTGCAGCCACCGCATCACGCACAAGCGCGGAGGAACCACCGGTCTCTCCGTCACATTCCGTCTTGACAAAGGGTCGGCGGAGTCCACGGGTATATCGGTGTGGTTCAAATTCGGAGAATGGTCGGCCGGCAACTACGTGTTGATCCCCGCTGTCGCCTACAACGGCAACCGCTTCCGGTGCGTACCCATGCACTACCCACCGCTCTTCCGCGACCTGGCCGACCATCGGCCCGACGCGCCCATCACAATCACGAACATTCCACGACTCAGCCTGGAGCCCGGGCCATCCCGCATCCAGCAAACAACCGGCGATCCGTCAACCCCGGCAATGGGCTTCTTCGCCCCGTCAAGGAGCGCCGGATTCCTGCTGCTCACCGGGCAGCAAACCCGTTTCGGCAACTCCGGACTCACCATCGAAGAGAATACCGAGCGAACCAAGGCGACCTTTGCCATATCGGCGCCGTGCGTACGCGAGGGCAAGCCCGACAAGGCTGCATCGTGGAAGGCAGGCGACAAGGTGACGCTGGAGCTTGAGCTGTGCTTCTTTGAGGGCGGGAGCATTCAGTCACTCCACGACCTCCTCGCACGCATGCGAAAGGACCTCACCGGTCCCACGAGATACCGACCCATACTGCCGTTTCAGGGCGCCTGGGATCTGCTCGAAGAGAAGTACAACCGCGACAACTGGGAGAAGACGCGGGGCTACTACTCGGTGGGCATGCGCGAGAACTACTGCCAGGACTGGCAACTCGGATGGGTTGGCGGATGCATGGCCACCCTGCCATTGCTCCTGGGCAATGACGAGACCTCCCGCACGCGCGCGATGACCACCCTCAACACGATCCTCACCAGAAGCCAGGCGCCCTCCGGCTTCTTCTACGGTGCAGGCTTCAGCGGCAACTGGGTGAGCGACTGCTTTGACAAGCCGCACCCGCACAACATGCACATGGTGCGCAAGAGTGGCGACGGGCTCTTCTTCTTTATCAAGCACTTCATGCTGATTGAGGCGCAGCAGGGACGTGCGGCGGTCAGGACAGACTGGGAGGCAGCGGTGCGTCGCCTTGCCGATGCGTTTGTGGGACTGTGGAAGCGGTCTGGGCAGTTCGGGCAATTCGTCAACGTCGAGACCGGCGAACTCCAGGTGGGCGGCTCGACCTCGGGCGCGATAGTGCCGGCCGCTCTCGCCCTGGCACATCGGTGGTTTGCCGACCGGGAGTATCTGGATGTGGCAGAGGCATCCGCGCGTCTCTACCTGGAGCGGGATGTTCGGGCAGGCGTGACAACCGGCGGCCCCGGTGAGATCCTTCAGGCCCCGGACTCCGAATCGGCCTTCGCCATGTTGGAGTCATTCGTCACGCTCTTCGAGTCAACCGGCAAGGACGAATGGCGTGCTGCGGCCTGCGACATGGCGCGCCAATGCGCTTCGTGGGTGGTCTCGTACGACTATACGTTTCCACCAAAGTCGCTCTTTGGCACCCTTGACATGCGCACAACCGGCGCCGTGTACGCCAATGCGCAGAACAAACACGGTGCACCGGGCATCTGCACACTGTCCGGAGACAGTCTTCTGCGCCTGTACCGGGCCACAGGAGACGTCTTCTTCATCGAGCTGCTGCGCGACATTGCCCACAACATCACACAGTACGTCTCACGGACCGACCGCTCTATCGGCGCCATGCCTCCGGGCTGGATCAATGAGCGGGTGAATCTCAGCGACTGGGAGGGGCCCGCAATGGTGGGCGGCATCTTCTATGGGTCGACCTGGGCAGAGGTGAGTGTGATGCTGACCTGGCTGGAGATCCCCGGCATCTACGTGGTCGCCGACACCGGCAGCATGTGGGTCTTTGACAATGTGACGGCAATACTCGACGACTCCAACGAGCAATCGGCGACCCTCACGATCACCAATCCGACGAAGTTCCGGGCGGCTGTCCGGGTCGTGTGCGAAACATCGGCACAGCTTTGCGCACCGCTGCCGGTCTGCGCGGTCCCGCTCGCCCACACGGTCGAGCTGGCACCCGGGGAGCGGAAGACCGTGGAGGTCAGGACGCGCCCCGATTGAGTCGTCCTGTGCGCCAGTCCTCCTGTCAACGTTCCCGGGCATCGACAGTGCACCCATCCTTGCCGACCCGCACATCGGTCCGCTCATTCCGTACCTGCCACCCATGCCGTACGTGCGCATGCCGTAGACGCGCCGTGGTTTCGCAGAGGCCCTCGCAACCACAGTAAAGACGGTGCGCGCTACGTCTCTATACCATCACGCGATGGGGGTGGGTGTCCACCGCATCGACGGGTGTCACCCTCAAAACCATGTATATTGAAAAGCCACCAAGCCGTTCTCTCTTCCGCAACCACGCGCCATGAAACTGCCAACCATCGAACGCATCTCCGACCGCCACGCCGATCTTCTCCGCGACGAATCGCGAACGTCCGGCACCGCCGCAACGGTCTGCTTTCCTGCGTGTGAAGAAGACGTGTGCGCAGTGCTCGCCGATATGCACGGCAGCTCAACGCCCGTCACTGTGCAGGGCGCACGCACCGGCATTGCCGGTGGAGCAGTGCCCAACGGCGGGCACCTGATGAACCTGTCGCGCATGCGTCGCATCGCCGGGTGCAGGTTCGATGGTGGAAGCGCCACGTTCTTTCTCACGGTAGAGCCCGGCGTGCTTCTCTCTCAGGTAACCGACTTCGTATCCACCTGCACCACCGACACCACCGAATGGTCGCCAGACTCGCTGGAATCCCTGGAGCTTCTGCGGAACTCCGAGCCCCGCCACTTCGCCGTCGATCCGACCGAGACGTCGGCATCCATTGGCGGCATGGCAGCGTGCAACGCCTCCGGTGCGCACTCGTTCGGCTTTGGGCCCATGCGGCGTCATGTCAACGCGCTCCGGGTTGTGCTTGCCGACGGCACGCCGCTGATCGTGCGTCGTGGCGGATTGCGTGCATCCGGTCGAACGCTGCGCCTGAAGCTTGACGATGGGCGCAATCTCTTTTGCGCACTGCCGTCGTACGCCATGCCGTCGAGCAAGAATGTTGCCGGGTACTTCGTGCAAGACAACATGGAACTCCTCGACCTCTTCATCGGCGCCGAGGGCACTCTGGGCGTCATCACCGAAATCGAACTCCGCCTGGCGCCCCGACCACAGCATTCCATCGGCATTGTGGCGTTTCTGCCGTCCGAAGACGCAGCCGTCAACCTCGTGCGAGCGGTGCGCGGCGAAGATGTGCCCAGGATTGACTCTCTGCCCGGCGAGGGGCCGGTTGCACTGGAGTACTTCGATCGCGGGGCCTTGGACCTGCTCCGGCAGCAGAAGGCGACCAACCCGGCATTCTCCGAGCTTCCCGACATCCCGTCCTCGCACGAAGCAGCCGTGTTCATGGAGTTTACCGACGACGAAGAGGCCATGATGGAATCTATCGCGGCAGTCACCGGCATCATTGCCGCAGTGGGCGGCAGCGAGGACAGCGCGTGGCTTGCCGACAGCGATCGGGAGCGCAAGCGCCTCACGTTCTTTCGACACGCGGTGCCTGAGGCGGTGAACCTCACTATCGATCAGCGCCGCAAGGAGCTGCCCACCATCACAAAGCTTGGCACCGACATGTCGGTGCCCGACCTCCAACTCAAGCGGGTCATGACAATGTATCGCCGCGATCTTGCGGAGTCGGGTCTCGAATCGGTGATATTCGGCCACATTGGCAACAACCACGTGCACGTCAACATTCTACCACGGTCAGTCGAAGAATTCGCACGCGGAAAGCAACTCTACAACCGGTGGGCGGAGCAGGTTGTGGCCATGGGCGGCTCCCCCGCAGCCGAGCACGGCGTGGGGAAGATGAAACGTCACTTTCTCAAGCTGCTGTACGGCGAAGAGGGCGTGTCGCAGATGCGCCTTGTCAAGGAGCTGTTCGATCCGGGGCACCTGCTGAACCGGGGCAACTGGTTCGAGCAGTGAGTGGCCAACCGCCACCAAGCGTCGCCGACACTGTCCCCGCGACCGTGCGTTCACTCCCACGGAGAGGTCTGCGCATGAAGGCATTCGTCCTCACAGGCATCCGCGCAATGGAGATGCGCGAGGTCCCCACCCCTGCAATTGTCAATGCCGATGACGTGCTGATCCGCATGAAGAGCATCGGCGTGTGCGGGTCGGATGTGCACTACTACGAAACTGGCCGCATTGGCAGCCAGGTGGTGCAGTACCCCTTCACCGTCGGACACGAATGCGCCGGCGTGGTCGAGGCAGTGGGATCCGGGGTCTCGAGGATGGCGCCGGGCTCGCGGGTTGCCGTTGATCCGGCCATCTACTGCGGCTCGTGCGACCAGTGCCGGGTCGGCCGCCGTCACACCTGCAGGAAACTGCGGTTCCTCGGATGCCCCGGTCAGGTGGCGGGATGCCTCTCCGAGTACATCGTCATGCCCGAAAAGTGCCTCTTCCCCATCGGCGAGGCCATGACACTGGACCAGGCAGCGCTGGCTGAGCCACTCTCCATCGGGGTGTACGCTGTCAAGCAGTCCATCCCCATGAAGAGCGCAGACATCGGCATTCTCGGCGCAGGGCCCATCGGCCTGAGCGTACTGCTTCCTGCACGGGCGCAAGGCGCGCGCACCGTCCACGTGACCGACAAAATCGACGCGCGACTCAACCTGTCACGGCGGATGGGCGCCGACACTACCGCCAATCCCGACAAGCAGGACGCAGTCAAGGAGATTCTCGCCCACACGCCGGCGGGCCTCGACGCGGTCTTCGAGTGCTGTGGGGAGCAGGATGCGTTGGATCAGGCAATCGACCTGCTCAAGCCCGGAGGCGTGCTCATGCTCATCGGCATCCCGCGCGTCGACCGCGTGTCGTTCAGCATCGACAGCATGCGCCGCAAAGAGATCCGGGTGCAGAACGTGCGCAGGCAGGAAGGCTGCGTGCAGGCCGCCCTTGACATGATCGACAGCCGTGCCGCGAATGTGGATCCACTGCTCACCCACCGGTTCCCGTTTGAGGGGACCAAAGAGGCGTTTGACCTGGTGGCCAGATATGCGGATGGGGTGCTCAAGGCTGTCATCGAGATGTGAGGTCTGCCCGGAAACCGATGTGCTCGCGTGTGGCACGGTCGCCCTCGACCGTGCTCTTGTCAGCCTGGGCAGAGACGCCGGCATGGCGCTTGAGTGCTTCATGGTCGCCAACCGGTCACAGATTGTGACCAGTTCATCTCGTTCTGATTTTGTCAAACGAAATGCGAAGTCCTCGGGGAACCGGCGTTCATTGCGCTTGACCGCCTTCGTGTGTCGCTCGCTAGCCTGCACATCATATTTTCGAAAAACATATTGCCGACAGATCCCCCACAGGCCTTGGCGCACCGGACCATCGAATGATCAGACTCGAAGATCTCCAACCTCAAACATCACTACGCGGCGTCATACCCGACGCTCTCGTGGCGGTCGTGAGCGTGCAGTGGTTTGGCTCGGAGGCCCTGGAGCTGACCTACAAGACGGCTGCCGGAAAGGTTGCCAACGAGCTGCTCTACCGACACGACGAGCCCCGCCTCGATATCGTCGAGGTCGGACGACCATGGAGCTTCGACGGCGACGGCAGCCGATTCCGGCTCGTCTCCGAAGCAAACAGAATTCGACTCGCATACCTGTTCGATCCGGTCCTTGCCGTACACACCTCCAACGTTGAGCCGCTACCACACCAGATCACCGCTGTATACGAATCGATGCTACCACGCCAGCCGCTACGGTTCTTGCTCGCGGATGATCCCGGGGCCGGCAAAACGATCATGGCCGGACTCCTCATAAAGGAGTTGATTGCTCGTGGCGGCCTGCAACGGTGTCTCATTGTCTGCCCCGGCAGTCTCGCGGAGCAATGGCAGGATGAGTTGTACCGCCGGTTCCAACTGCGATTCGAGATTCTGACCAACGACAAGCTTGAGGCCGCCTGCACGGGG
>Ga0315284_10001597_pt1 | contig 32438 bp, 53 predicted proteins | sample YL17G09_16_MG_FD_203696 | JGI IMG/M metagenome (GOLD analysis project Ga0315284, IMG submission 203696) | Sediment microbial communities from Yellowstone Lake, YNP, Wyoming, USA - YL17G09_16 | ecosystem: Environmental > Aquatic > Freshwater > Lake > Sediment | place: USA: Wyoming | collected... | reverse complement strand
TGATCGCGACCATCGTGAAGGACAACCCGATCATGGAACGGTTGCCCTTCATCGACATCGTCGGCTCGGCCCTCACGTATAACCGTGAGAACGCTATGGCATCGGCGGCCTTCTACGACGTCGGCGACACCTGGGTCGAGGACACGCCCACCTACACACAGGTGACGGCGGCACTCAAGATCCTCGGCGGGGACGCGGACGTCGACCAGTTCATCCAGCAGACCCGGTCGAACATCAACGACCAGGAGGCCACGGCAATCGAGTTGAAGGCGAAGGCTGTCCGCCACACGTTTGAGGACAAGTTCTTCTACGGCAACGCCACCGCCTTCACCAAGGAGTTCGACGGCCTGCACTCGGTCAACCTCATCCCGCTCACCCAGCAGGTCCACATGGGCACCACCACCACGCCGGCGCCGCTCGACCTGATCAAGCTGGACGCGGCGATCGACCTGGTGAGACCGGGACGTCCGGACCTCATGGTGATGACGCGGGCCGTAAAGCGGCGCATCTCCCAGCACAGCCGGGCGTCGGGCTACCACTTCACGGTGTCGCCGGACGAGATGGGCCGGCAGATCCCGATGTACGGTGAGGTGCCCATAGCGATCTCCGACTTCCTGTTGCAGACGGAGACCGTGTCGGGGACTCCCAGCGTCTACACTCTCCCGTCCACCGGCGCCAGCAGCACCATCTTCATGATGCAGTTCGGCGAAGGGCTGGGTATCTGCGGGGCGCAGAACGGCCCGATCACCGTCGTTCGTCTCGGTGAGCTGGAGACGAAGGACGCCAGCCGCACCCGCATCAAGTGGTACTGTGGGCTGCTCAACTTTGGGACGCTCTCGGCGTCTCTGATCGACGGCATCACCGACGCCGCCGTAACCGACGTCTAGGGACTAGGGCCGGGCTTCGGTTCGGCCCTTGCCCACCACGATCCTTTTGAGGAGGAAACACCAATGGCGTATGACCTGATAGTAGAGAACGGGTTGCAGCCCGTGCAGATCACGCTCGCCGTCGCCGTGAAGCCGGGCGAACTTCTCGGCTACTCGTCCGGGTGGAAGAAGTCCAACGCGACGGTAGGTACGGCTATCCCTGCGGAGTTGATCGCTGGGCAGGCGGGCGCGATCGGCGACAAGATCACCTGTTTCCGCCGCGCCGTGCTGTGGGACAGGGACGCTCCCTTCACGGAGGGCTCTCTGTACTACCTCGACGAGACTACCGCCGGGGGGGTGATCATCGTGGGTTCACTGCCCGCGACTACCGGCGACATCAATCAGATGCTAGGCATCGCCGTGAGTACGGAGCGCCTTTTCGTCGACTGCCACTGTGGGCAGGAGGCGCGGAAGCTCCACGCCTAGCGGTAGAGACCTGACAGACTTGGGGGAGCCCCGTTTCGGCGGGGCTTCCCCTTTAGGGAGGATTGCAGATGGCAAACAACCTTTGCGACTTCGCAGAGAACAAGATCATCGACCACTGCCTCGGGACAACTACGTGGACAAAGCCCACGGCGGTCTATCTGGGCCTGTTCACGGCCGACCCCGGCGAGGCAAGCGGGGGCACAGAGGTCTCGGGGGGTTCCTACGCGCGTCAAGCCGTGGCCTTCAACGCGGCGGCGAGTGGGGCCACCGACAACACCGCCGAGATCGCCTTCCCGGTCGCTACGGCGGCCTGGGGGACGATCACTCACGTCGTCATCTTCGACGCTGTGACCGCCGGCAACCGCATCTGGCACGGGCCGCTGGCCGCAGAGAAGATCATCGGCATCGACGACCAGTTCAAGATGGCGGCCGGCGCGCTGGACGTGAGCATCGACTAGACGAGGCCAAACACAACGAGCGAGCTTCGGGCGGCGGTAGGTAGCCGTCGCCCGAAGAGGCTCATAGCGTCCGAAGTAGAGGTGAGCCATGACTGACACACCTAGAACCCTAGCGGCGCTGCAAGCACTCCTTGCAGACAACACCAGCGGAGATATATCGCCCCAGGACGTGCGGGACTTCCTGGTAAGTGTCATGGGTGCTGGTGGCCCTGGTGCTGAGATCAGGCCGCTAAAGAACACCGTCAACGAGGGCACCTACTTTAACGAAGACACCGACTACACCCTGCTGAACTTAGGGGCTGGTAATGCAGGAACGGTGGAAGCCATCTGGATGGTTATGTCCTTTGACCAAGCTGGCGACCTGGCTGCCATGCGTAACTCCCTATTCAAGTTCTACTTCAACGGCGAGGGTTCGCCATCAATCTCCATCAAGGCTAAGGATCTCTTCTGCGACCGCGGGTACCCTGGTGTGCCTAATTTCTGGCACCCTTATTTCGGCAAGACCTTCGAGGGCGGGAACAACGACATAGTTGGTGGTTATCTGCGGCTGCCGATGCCCTACCAGAACGGCTGCGTAATCAAATGGTACTGTCCGGAGGGTACGCCAAACCCCTTCGGGCGCTTCTGGTCATCTGTGGACTACCATGAGGGGGCGACGATCCTGCCACTACGCCGCCAGAAGCTCAAGGTTGCCTACCTAGACGGGGTTAATGTGGCTGCATCCGCTTGGCAGGACTTGATCAACATTTCTGCGAAGGGTGAACTTGCAGGGATCCAGTTCTTTTGCACCATGACGGGAGGGACAACCCACACCTTCATGGAGGGAAACGTCGAGTTCTACAGGGACGGTGAGGGGTCGTATAGTTTCCACTCATCGGGGCTTGAGGACTTCTTCTTCGGGGCGTTCTATTTCGCTCCTGGGGAGCTACCTCCGCAGACATTGGGTCTTGATCAGGGACTGCTCCACAAGGGCACCATCAGTGGCGATACCTGGATTAGTCCCTTCACGCTCACGGCCTACCGCTGGTTCCTTAACGAAAAGTATCCGTTTGATACCGGACTACGGATCAGGTGGCAGAACGGCGACACCGTGAGGGCCGTGACCCTGTCCACTATCGTTTGGTACTGGGTCGCCACACCGTAAGGGAGTGGCCTAGTGACTTCTCCAATCGACCGCCAGGTAGCCGCCAGCGCGGACGACTGCCGCATGCGGTACGTCACGGAGGCGTATTCTCAGGTCTCTGCCTACAGCGACGTGGGAGCCGTCGCTAGTTCTTACCAATACTGTTCCGGCCACCGCTTCCTGAACATCACCGCCCCCCCAGGTGTTCAGATTACCGCTGCATACTTGGAGTTCATGGCCCAGACCGCCCACGCTGGCACGGGAGTACACACCAGGATACGCGCCGAGGACGTGGACGATGCGGGTGCCTTTGTTGACGCAACAGACTTCAAGGCCCGCTTCCCTGCGAACGTCACCACGGCACAGGTTGATTGGGACCATGACACCCCTACTTACCCGCTCGGTGCCTGGGTAGTAGACAATGTCACCTGGTATCGCACCCCCGATCTCTCTCCGGTCTTTCAGGAGGTCATCGACCGTCCAGGATGGGCGAGCGGCAACGATATCGTCACCTTCTGGGACGACTACGACAACCGTTCGACTCACGAAGCTGGGAACATCCGACGGGCCTACGCCTGGGACCAAACCGGCAACGTAAAGGGCGCGAAGCTCCACATCGAGTACACGGTCCCTCCGGCTAGCTTCGATAGTGGCTTCTCGTCCGGCTTTGGGGTTTCGGCAGCCGGCGAAGTGCTGTGGGGCGAGGCGGCTCTCGCGGCAAGCGGCACGATGGCGGCTGCCGGAAAGCTCGTCGCGGCGGGCAGCGCGACTCTCGCGGGCACTACCCTTCTCACCGCTGTCGGGCGCTTGATTGCTAAGGCCAACGCGACCCTCGCGGGCACCGGCACGATGGCAGCCGTAGGGAAGAGGGTGAGTTTCGCTGCCGCCTCTCTCGGGGGCGCTGGCACCATGATCGCCGCCGGCCGACTGATAGCCAAGGCTACTGCCGCCCTCTCTGCGAGCAGCACAATGACCGCCGCCGGCCGACTGATCGCCGGAGGCGCGGCGACTCTTTCCGCCGTAGGAAGCCTGACCGCGTATGCCTTCGGCGTCACTATCACTTGGGGCGCGGCAGCCCTCAGCGGTTCGAGCAACATGGTCGCTAACGGGCGCTTGCTGGCAGGGGCAACGGCCTCTCTGTCCGGCGCGGGGACCCTGGGCGCGGTCGGTCGACGAGTCACCTTCGGTGCTGCGGCCTTGGCTGGAAGCGCGACCCTAGCGGCCGCCGGGCGGCTCATCGCGGCTGGCAAGGCGGTTCTCTCAGCCAGTGGGACGATGGTTGCGGACGCCAGCGGTGGCGTTATCGTTTGGGGTGCCGCCGTCATGAGTGGTGCGAGTAACTTGGTCGCCGCTGGGCGGCGGATAGCAAAGGGGAGTGCAACCCTCAGCGGCACCGGCACGATGGCGGCTGCTGGGCTACGTGTACGCCGTGCCGCGGCTGTTCTATCCGGCGCGGGAACGATGATCGGCCTTGGGATTCGGGTACGGCTAGGTACGGCAACCCTGGCTGGCAGCGGGACAATGACGGCGACTGCACGGAGACTATGCTTCGCTGCCGTCTCTCTTGTTGGCACAGGGACGCTTACGGCGGTAGCCCACGCCGTGTACTTCGGCAGGGCCACCTTTCAGGCAATCGGCACCCTCGTCGCCACGGCTGTCGGCGCCGAGCCGACTGTTATCAAACTCCGGGCGAGTGATGAGAACATCGTCCAGCTGCGGGCCTCGGATGAACCGCTCATAGATTTGGAGGCGAGCTATGGCTGAACTGCAAAACCTTTGGCTGTATCGTGGCGCGGATCACACGCTGGAGTTCACGGTTGAGGGTTCGGGCAGCATCGCTGGCTGGACGATCTCTCTGTGGGTGCGCGCAACTGAGGCGAGCGTGGACGTGCTCATCGAGAAGAGTACCGGGGCCGGAAGCATCGTCATAACCGACGCCGCAAACCGCATCTTCCGGGTGAGTATAGAGGACACCGACACGGACGCTTTCGCGCTCGGACCGTACTACTTCGAGTGCAAGCGGATGGACGTCGGCCTCGAGCAACCTCTGGCGGCTGGAACCCTTACGCTCATTCCTGCCGGAGCCTCGCCAAACGTAACGACCCTGGCCGAACTGCGGCGGGAACTCAGCAAGAGGATCGGCCTGTATCACGAGGACACGATAGAGAGCGCCACGACCACCATCGCCCAGCTCACGAACACGGCCGACGCTGACGGCCACTACGATAACTCCTGGTTGCTGCCCCAGGACACGACTCCCGCGACCTGGGAGCGCCGCGTCAGTGGCTACACGGGCAGGATTTTCACCGTCGCTCCGGCGTGGTCCGTGGCTCCCACAGGAATCCTGGAGGTTCACCAGTTCCGGCCGGGGATGCTGACCGACCTGCTCAACTGGGCGCGAGGGGACGCTTTCCCGAACGTCGGCATCCTCAAGGTGGAACTCCTCGCCGCTACCGGCGGGCCCACGTACACGATACCGGGGACGCCGGCGATCGTGAACCTGCGCGACATCTGCTGCAAGGTCGCGGACTCGTCGGACTGGGTGAACTGGCGGCCGGTGCAGTGGGAACCGACCGGAGACGGCGTGAGCTTCACCGTCCTAGAGAGGCTGCCGGATAGCGCCACTCTCCGGGTGCGGGGTGTGAGTGCGCTGTCGGAACTCGTGGATGAGGACGATGAGATCGAGCTCCTCTTCCCCCAGACGGAGATCCTCTACGCCGCCGCCGCGCTGAGGCTCTACAACCAGGCCTTCAACCTCGTCCCTTACCTGGCGGAGGACCACGTCAAGAGCATGATCAACCACTGGCGGGGCTGGCTGGCGGAAATGCGGATGCAGCACAGCGCAGCCAAGCCGATTCGCAGCGCGCAGATCCCGGAGTTGTAGGAGGACGCGATGGCAGACCAGCCGCCGATTGAGCGCATCTACATCAACGGCCACTTCTACACGATCAACCCCGGCACCTTCCAGGAACTCGACCCGGAGCAGTTTGCGCCCAAGCAGCACGAGGGCGACCCCGGCTATGCCGACTCTCTCAGCATTTCCACCTTCGCCCAGGACGACTTCCGCGGCGGGTATGGCCTCCGGCGGTATGGCCTGCACCTTGCCGAAGGGGAAGTGCGCGACCGGACGCATGAGGTAGAGAACGCCGAGACGGTTCACCCCGGCATGGTCTTGCCCGCCTTCAAGGTCTACTCAACGGACGTCGGCATGGCGGTCAAGCAGTTCATCCAGTTCGGGGGGGGCCTCTACGCTCTCGGCGGGCAGAAGTGCCTCAAGCAATCCGACTTCGCTACAAACGCCTGGGCAGAAGACAGGGATTTCGGCGCCGGCGTCGACCTGTTGCCGGGCTGCGCCGGCATCTACTCCGGCAGCACGGCGATACCGAAGCTGTACGTCGGCATCGGGTCGGCGGGCAACTTCTGGTATCGGGACGCGACTTCCTGGGCGCAGCACGGGGCGCAGAAGGCCAGCCTCTTCCGGGCTGTCGGCGGCGATGACTCGACGGACTACAAGGACGTTCTCCTCTTGGCCGACCTGCCCAACGTGGTCAAGGTCTCCGGCGACGGCGCGACCTGGGGGAGTGCGTACTACATCGGAGACGCCGACGCCGACATCACAAGCCTCTTCGACTATGACGAGTACTGGTTCGCGGGCAAAGAGAACGGGATGTTCACTATGTTCTCCAATGGAATTGTGCGCGCTCTGGCCCGCGACGTGATACGCCACCCCGATAACTGCCGCGCGGTCTGCGATTGGGGCAACATCATGTGGTTCAACGTCGGTCTGGGGCTCTATGGCTTCACGGGCGGCCAGCTCGTCAACGTCGGCGCCACGGAAAAGTTACGGCTCGAGGTGCCGACCGCCGACGAAAGCGATCTCCAGGGGCGCATCACCTGTGTTCTCGGCGGACATCCCCGCTGGCTGTTCGCGATCATGAAGACGCTCTCGGGCAAGTACTTCCTGATGAAGTACGACGGGGACCCGACAGCGGGCCGGGGCTGGCATCCGGTCTGGACGCCGGGGGGCACGACCGCGATCACAGCGCTCCACTGGCACCAGAAGGAGGGAGAGAACCCCCGCCTGATGATGGCCGTGGGCAACTCCATCGCCTACATGGTGCTGTCGGAGTTCTCCGATGATGGACTGCTCGACCCCGCTTGCCGATTCACATCCTACGGGACGGTGGGGCTGCCGGCCCACTCCCTGAACCTGCCGAACGTTCAGAAGGCCTTTGTCGCCATTCACGCTGACATCTCACATCGGTATCTGGCGGCGGGCGTTCCCGTGATAGGGGAGGACGCAAGCCTACAGACGTTTGTTGACCTCATCTACTCCGTCGACGGAGGGACAGAGGAGACGCTGGCCCGCGTCTACGACGCCGGGTTGGTACACCGCGAGTTCAGCATCCCGACGACGGGGAAGTGGTTGACGCTCAAGGTGGGGCTGGGCTCGACAGACGCCAGCGGGGAGAAGTGCGCGATCGTTCATCTCCTCATGGCCGAGGAGGAACTCATCCTGCAACCGAGGCAAGAGTGGCAGGTAACCCTCATCGTTGGGGACGGGATAGACCGGCGGGAGAGCCGGGGCCTTGAACAGCAGCTCGTCGACCTGGAAACCGCGCGCGGCGCCGGGCCCGTGGACGTCACCACCATCCGGGGTGAAAGGAAGGTCGGCATTGTCCGCGCTCTGCCAAAGCGGGCGCTGAACGATCGGGAGAAAGAGATGTTCCGTACTGCCGCCTGGGCCGTGCCGGTGGTCATCAGGGAGTACGGGGCGCGCTCGGTGGCCTACTACTTCGACGATGAAGAGGCGCGGTTCGATACAGCGATATTCGCCTAGAGGGAGGGCATCATGGGACTCTATCAGGCAGTAGCCGGCGCGAAGATCACGGCCGCCGAGTGGAACACCTACTACAACCTGCTCAAGGGTGTCGTGGGCGGGGAAGACACCGTCAGACTGGCGGGCAACGTCGCCGGCACGTTCAGCCTTCGACCGAACACCGATCCGGCCAGCGTCGTCCACCTGTTCCCCATCAAGAACGCGGCGGGGGCAGAGAAGTTCGCTCTGCGCTCGGACGGCATCCCCGTGCTGGCCGACCAGATCACGTTGCCGGGCAGCCTTGAGGACGGGATGATCTGGCGGGCTGGGACGAGGTTCTGGGGGCGGCTCGCCAACGCGACGGTGGAGCTGTTCGGCGCCCTGTCGTCATTCTACCTGCCAGCAACCGCGTTCATGGTCTACACTGGAACGCCGGCCTTATCCAAAGAGTATTATCACGTCTGCTGGCCGTTGGACAAGGCATCAGTTGAATACGTGGTCTCTGGGTGGCGAGTCCCGCGCACGGGGACCGTCGAGATCAAGTTGGTGCAGTCGGCCCTCGTGGTGGCTACGGGTAATGTACGGTGGGCGATTTTGCTTTGCCTCACGGATCAACTGTTCCAGCCGTTGACAGCCTATTATCAAACGGCGGCAGTACCACCGGCCGCCAACGATTTCAGTGAAGTAACAATGAAGAGCGGACTGGCTGTAACCGCAGGTCAACAGATGACCGTGGTGGCCGGTAGGTATGCCACTCACGCCGATGACACCGCAGACGGAGACGTGGGGTTCGTCGGGATCAACATCGAGTACACGGCGTAGCTGGCAGTAGCTCAACTAGCAGAAGGGAGCACATTGATGACCGAGAAAAGGATAGCAATGGTTGCGGTGGCTTTCATCGCCGCCATCCTCTCTACGGGGGTAATGCTCTGCATAGTGCTAGAGCACCCCGTCCCGCCGGAGATTGTTGCGATTCTAGCCACGCTCAGCGGCACCCTTCTCGGCGCTCCCGTACTGGGGACTGCCGCGAAGAACGGAATCAACAAGATCAACGGAGGTACGTGATGCCGACTGTGAAGCTGTACGGTATCGAGGTCGCCGATGTGCGCTACCTCTTCCCTGACGCGCCAGACGCATCATGCTCCAACTATCACGAACCCGAAGCCATCCGAGGGATCGCCCTTCACCACGACGGGGTTCACTTCGACGTTGGCGATCAGGACTACAACGGGACCACCCTCGATGAGGACATGGAACGGCTCAACGCGATCTACAACGCCAACCTGCAATCCTATGGGGGGTTCGGGTATCAACTGGTCGCCAGCCCGAACGGTCGGCTCTTCTGGTGCCGGTCTCTCGATACCTGGGGGGCTCACGTCAAGAAGATGAACGACCGTCTGCTGGGTATCGCCATCATGGGCGACTACCGCAAGGGTGAGCCGCCCGTGGAGGGGCTGTGCAGTCTCTCTCTAGGTCTCATTATCCTCTGGCGGTTTCTTGGCCAGCTCCGCGTCGTCCTGGGGCATCGGGAGTGGGCACCGGGGACTGAGTGTCCTGGACCCGCGCTGTGGCTGCCGAAGGTGCTGTCGTTCGCCGCGTACAACGCGCCGCGTTTCCCCGCCTAATGGAGGTCGTCGCCGATGCAGCCGGTTCGCGTCTTGGTCAACTTCGCCCTGCCGGCAGAGAAGGCGCGGATACTCTGGACGGCTGAGGCGGCTCGCACCTTCTTGGAGCGGGCCGTCGAAACGACGGGTCTGCATAAGATCACCAAACCCCAGGTCGTCGAACACGACGGCCACATCGACGGCCATGTCGTCATCGCCGAGAGCCACATTCACGTCTGGTTGTTCCCCGAGGGCGGTGTTGGGGCGGCTGACGTCTTCTCCTGCCAGCCGGTGAGCGATGTCAAGATTGAGGCGGTGGTCTACGAGTGCTTCTTCGGTAATCCCCAGGACGGACGGATCGCCATCGTAACCCTGCCCAGTAGCCCTTAGTCGAACGACGGCTCCGGCGGTAGCAGCTCCCCGCTCTTGTACCTGACCACACGCGCCTCTTCCTCTGCCGTCACCGGCACGTTCGGGTCGTACCACCCCTGCGCTATCCCTTCGCGTCTCACAATCAGGAAAGCAAGGTCCGCGCGTTCCCCCGCGAAGAGCATCTCCATATCCCGACGCCGTTCACTCGGAGAGAAGCGCCGCCGACACACCGGGCAAGCGTAGTCCCTGCGGTGTGCCGGCGTCATCTTCTGAGCTAGTGGAGATGTCGGGAGCTTGGAGAGCTGGATGCCGTGGCAGAGGAACACAGCCAGGTCGTCCTCGCGGTCGCGGGGCATGAGGTGGTAGGCCCGCATGGTGGGGAAAACGATCTCGGCGAAGAGGAGCATGTCCCTCGACGTTGCGGCCATACCTACGTCACCTCATCCTCGAACACCAGCTCCAGCCGTGCCACGGTGCGCCCCGTGAACAGCTCCGCCACCGTCGCTAGGGTGAACTCCAGCGACTCAGTCGCCAGGAGGACGCCGACACCTTCCATCGCGACAGCGTAGCCGACCGTGGCCGCGGCGATGACCTGCACGACCTTTGGGCCGGGGGGCCTATCGGCGGCGCTTGGCTCCGGTGTGGCGCTTGGCTCGGGGCTTGGGCTTGGCGGCGGGCTGCTCCGCTTGGGCCTTATCAGGGTCGGAGACTTCTTCGGCTTGGGCAAGGGGAACCTCCTCTGGTGGCGTCTCAACTACCGACTCGAACGGGTCTTCGACGGCCGTGGCACGGGGAACTGCCAGCCGACCGATAACTCGCGCACCGAAACACACGAGGCAGTACGTCCCGTTCAGGTGCGGGGGCTCCTGTCCCTCGACCAGCAGGGCCTCGGGGTAGTGATGCCCGGAACTGCACCGGAAGATCTCCCCCGCGTTAGCCTTCCTGACTCTCATGGTCGGCTCCTTTCGTACCTTCTATGAACTCCGCCACTATCGCCCAGCCCTTGTCGATCAGGCGGTTGAGGTGGCGCCGATACGTGTGAAGGGCGGTCGCTGCCGCATCCTGCCGGAAGTGCTTGACGTCGACGAGAAAGACGGCGGCGTGGGCCTCGGGGTTCACGAGTTTGAGCATCTCAAGGGCCTGGGTTATCTGGATGCGGGAGACGATGGAGCGGCCTTCAATCTGGTCGCGGCGTAGGGCTTCGCGTTCTGGGTGGGAGGAGAGGGCACCTTCATGTTGTCCAAGCAGGGGGGGCCACTCGGCGCGGACAGGGAACTCCCGCAGCTCCATCCGCCAGAGCATCTTTGCGGCCTGGCGGTAGGCGCGCCCTAGCTGGAGCCACTTGTCGCGATCCGTCATCCTAATGTGGACGTCGACCTCGAGCGCCGTGAAGACACGCATTTGGGTCTGCACGTCCGCATTATACACGCTGGGAGGAAATGTCAACAGGGACTGAGCGCTAACCTTTCACCACGCGCTTGACAAACCTAGCGTCAAGGGGGCTACCGGCAACCTTCGACGATGGGCCTTACCCAAGACGCGAGAGGTCGTTGATGCAACGCAGCGTCACCCATTTCTGCGGCGTCTGCGGGACTTTTCCCCGCGCGTTTCATGTCGTTGAGGAGGCAGGCGCAAATGCGTTCCGACTCTGCATCCACGGTGCCAGACCCAGACATCGCACACCCTTGCAGGAAGGCCTTCTCGCTTTCAATCGTCCAGCCGGAGTCGTTAGTGCCAGGGCCACCGAAAACGAAAGCTCTACCTACCTCGCAGGTGACGGGCAGGACGAACAGGACGGTGACGATAACGATGACGGCCCAACCCCACTTTGCCCCCTTGCTCAGGGACTCCCAGGACTTCCACAGCTGAGACATAATCTCCCCCTTTCGTGCGCGATTATACAGCGCGCGTCAAGCGATCGTTGAAGCGGCGCTGGGCGTCGAGGGCCCTGTCTGCCGCAAAGTACCGCGCGTAGCGTAGGGACATGGCGATCGTGCTATGCCCCAGCAATTCCTTTAGATCACCGACGTCGCCGCCGGCGGCTAGGAACTCGTGGGAGAAAGTGTGGCGGAAGCGATGGCAGTTGGAGCCGGGGATGCCCGCTCTTGCCCCCAGGCGCTCTACCAGGTGATAGAGCGAGTCGGCGCGCAGGTGTCCGTCGTTCAACCCCGGAAAGAGCCAGCCGCGGCGGATGCGGTGAGAAGTCAGGTAGTTATGCAGGGAAGTGAGCGCGCGTGTACCCGGTGCGACGCGGCGGGACTTGCCACCTTTCCCGTTGCGAATGAGAAGAGTACCGGCCTCCCAGTCCACGTCGCCCACAGAAAGCGCTACGATCTCGCTGGCCCGCATCCCGGAGGCGATCAGTAGCAGGAGTAGTGCCGTGTCCCGAGGGTCGTTTCTCGCGGCTCTCAGGAACCGCCTGAGCTCAAGAAGCGAGTAGGGCCGGATGGGGACATCCCTCTCCTGGGGGACGGGGATCTCGGCGAGGGGATTGGCGCCACCCTGCCACCGGAGGAACGAGCGCAGGGCGAAGTAGTACCCGCGGACGGTCCAGCGGGCGTAGAGGCCGTAGAGGGAGGCGAGCCAAGCCGGGGCGAGTTCAGGGCAAGGGCAACGCCGGTTCTCTCGGCAGAAGCGGGCGAAGTTGCCCAGCGCCGAGAACGTCGTCTCTACTGTGTGGGGGGCCCTCCCCAGCGTTTCAAGGTGCAGCCGATATGCATCCGTGCGGGCTGCCCATCGTGGGCTCGCCATGCAGGTCCTCTGTTCGATTATCGGCGGGGAGTGTGTCTACCAGAAGGTAGACGGCGGGGTTAGACGGCGGGGGGTTTCTCCTCAGCGGCGCAGGCAGCGACAGCACGGTGGAAAGCCAAGACTGCCTTTCGCACATCCTCTGTGTTCCGGTCAGTGTTAACTCCCGTGCCCACCTTGCTACCGACCAGGCCGAGTGCTTCATCGGCAAGCGTGTCCGCTTTCTTGAGCGCCTCGCGCATCTTGTCGAAGGCGTTGACGTGGTGGACAATCACGGCGGCATACTCCAAGAGGCCGACATTCGCTATGGCGACGCCGGCTGCGTTGATGATCTGAGCATATCCCTTGACCGGCACGGCCTTCCAGGGCAGTTCCGGGGGTTCCGTCGGGTCTCTCATGCCCTCACCTCTTCTGCTCCCATAGTGTCAGGAGCACCAGGACCGGCCAGATCATACATTTCCCGATATCGCGCAGTGCCTCGCCAAGAGTACATGGGTCTCCGCGCATCATTTTCGGTCCTACCCCGAAAGCGAATAGCGCACAGATTCCGACGCCCCAAATGATGCCCAGGATAATGATAGCGATGATGACGACTATCTCGATCATGCCTTCACCCTCAATCCATCCTATTGAAGGGCCACCGGCGGTCGCCCCGTTTCTCGGCTTCGAGGAGCCTATCGCGGTATTTGCTATCCCAGGCTGCACGTACACAGTCCCAGTTGAAACTCACAAGGCCAACGAAGGTGGCGAGCAGTTTCAGGCCGAGGGTTCTCATGCCTTCACCTCCACGGGGTTAGACGGCGGTTTTCACCTCGGGCGGGGGGGCTTCGTAGACCTTCGCAGCCAAGGTACTCACGTCGATGCCCAGGCCCGCAGCGAGGGCTTGCAGCGTTTCCACGCGGGGACGCTCGGAGTTGCCCGTCTCGATGGCCTGGATGGAACGGAGTGTTATCCCACTCCGTTGAGCGAGCTGGTCCAGGGTAAGACCCTGAGCCGTCCGAAGACTTCTGACGAATCTTCCTAGTGGTGTCATCACCTCTAGGTTAGCAGGCCGACCCCGTTTTGTCAACATGGTACGTAACTTTCTTTTGAGAAATCGGGTTTACCCCCTTGACATTACTAACAATGGGCGTAAAATGAAGGGGCATAAATAAGGAGAGCTTGGGATGACAGGGGAAGAAACCCGTAAAAACACAGAACAGACCTCCGTAGTCCCATCTCCCTGCCAGGCAGGCGCTCTCCCAAATGAGCTACAGCCCCACCCTATTCAGGTAAACGGACAGAGGTCTGTCGCCCCTAGTCTACTTCCCTCTCGTCCAGGCCGCAAGCAAACCGCCGCCACCCGCGCCAAGATAGCGGCTGCTCTCAAGGGCCGTCCCCTGCCGCCTGAGACCAGGGCGGCGCTGGTAGGTCGCCCCGTCTCCCTGGAAACGCGCGCCAAGATCGCCGCCAGCCTGCGGGGACGGCAGAAGAACGGCGGTGTCGTCCGGCGCAGTGGCCGCCTGGCAGAGTTCCGCCCCGATCATCCGTATGCTTGCCACGGCTATGTCTACCAGCATCGCCTCGTCATGGAGAAGGTTCTGGGCCGCTACCTAGAGCCGCATGAAATCGTCCACCATCTTGACGGTGACCCCGACAACAACGATCCCAGCAATCTTTGGGTACTCGGCAACGGCGAGCACACCCGTCTTCATCATCGGCTTTCTGCGCGCGTTCCCACCGCTGGGTTCACCTCGCCACCAGTAACCCCGGCGGCGGCGCGGTCTTCTTTCCCGGCCCCGGCCCGCAAGGTTACGCACCCCAAGCTCTCCGAGCGGGCCAGGGAGCAATCATCTTCTTCACGTTTGCGCGTCTGTAGGAAAGGGGTTGCCTATCGAGGAATCTGTCCAGCCGTTGGAGAGTGCTAATCAAGCGGGGGCCGCCCGTAACGAGGGCTCGGGCCGGGCGGCCTCCCCCAAGAAGGCGAGGTGAAGCATGCGAGGACGACCAGGACACCTAGCACTGGTCGAGGCCACGGGACGTCGAACGAGGACCCCACTGACCACGACCCCGAAGCCGACAGGACACGCCCGCTGGCCGGAGGCCCAACTGCAAGCCCTTGAGGACATGGCGAAGATGTACGGCCATGTCCAGGTCGACTTCCGCCTGCGGTCGTTCGGCGAGCGGCCGGCCATTCATGTCGAGTGGCGGACCAACTGTACGAAGTGCGGGCGGACGCAGGAGGCTCACTTCCTCGGCTGCAAATGCCCGGAGCCGGTCTACGAGACGAAGCTGGTCTATCACTACCAGCCGGATGAGGAGCGGGAGGCGAACCTCCTGACCCGCTTCGACATCCTGGAGACGCTGAAAGACTGGACGGCGGAGTGGGCAGAGAGATGAGCGGGCCGGATCTCCAGGTGGGGCAACTTGCGCGGGTACGCGACCCGGATGCGAGAGCGCCGGTGCCCTGGCACTACGGGAAGGTCGTCGGTTTCACGGAAGACCCCAGCGGGCGACAACACCCCATCCTCGAACTTCTGAGCGTTCCAAAGCCCGGCTGCCCACACGTCACCAGCTACTACTTCACCCGCATAGACAGGGAGCGCGTGGAGCGAGCGTTTCACACGTTCTCGGACAACTGAGGAGAAGGCGCCATGACTACAACTACCGAACCAGTGGCCGGACTCTACGCTGCCCGGCTACGTGAGAACTTCGAACAGATGATGCAGGCCCGATCCAGCGTGGCGACCGCGCGCTGGAACAACCCCTCGCAAATGGGCCACCCCTGCGACCGCTTCCTGGTGCTGCGCCGGACGAAGGGAGCGATGCAGCGGCCCTTCCCGCCGAGCCTACAGGCGCGGTTCCTCATGGGGACGGAGATCGGAAAGCTGGCCGTCCGTCTCATGATGGAGATGGGGTGGGACATCAAGAGCATCGAGCGGCCGGCGGAGTGGGAGCAATATCAGATCTCCGGCCGTCCCGACCTGGAGGCCCGACCGTCCGGCAACGGCAACGGCCACGCCAAGTACGTCCCCTTCGAGGTGAAGTCGGTCCACCCCAACCTCATGCGGGGCGTGACGACCTACCAGGACATCATCCACAACAAGAACTGGCGTGTCCGCAACTGGGTCTCGCAGCTCATGGTCTACGAGCTGCTGGACGGTCACGAGGAGGGGATACTTCTTCCCATCGGACTCACGGGCTGGTGGGAGCCGGTCGCGGTGCCGCTGGACTACGACCACGCTGAGAGCCTGCTCAAGCAGTGCGAGCGAGTGAACGTGCACATCGCCGCCGGCAGCGAGCCGGAGCCGATCTGCGACCCCGACGTCTGCCCCGGCTGCTCGTTCTGGCAGACCGAGGCCTGCAACGCGACCCTGGCGATGGCGCCGGATGTCGGCGTCATCACCGACGAGGACGTGATCACTGACGTCCGCCGACTGCTGGAACTCAAGCCCCGGGCGTCGGAGTACGAGGCGCTGCGGAAGCGGCTCGGCCAGAAGTTCGAGGGCGTCGAGCAGGCGCTCGTGCCGGACGTGGCGATGGTCGCGGGGAAGCAAATCGAGCGGAACGTCAAAGCGATGGAGGCGCGAGTTGACCGCTTCTGGCAGGTGAAGTACGTGCCGCTTGCCGCGGGGGAGGACGAGGATGCCGATTAGAGGTTTAAGCGAACAGGGACGTATTCCGCGAATTGGGAAGATACACCTGGGCGTCAAGGTGCAGAGCACCAATAACCCGAATGTCTGGTATCCCAAGGCTACGCCGCATTTCGTGTTGAACGACGCGCCGTATGCGCGCGAGGTCTACGGGGATAACCCGACCGAACTCCGCATCATGTTCCCTGTCGAAAGCGACGAGAAGATCGCCTCTCAATACTACCGCGCCTACAAGCAGACAACGGGTCTCGTCTGCAAGGGCGACGGGTACAAGGCGACCGCGCGCGTCGACTCAGCGAAGTGGAAGGGCAAAGTTGAACTTGGCATCTGGGCTAGCAGCGAATCGCAGAAGAACCAGATGGTCGAGATACCCTGCGCTGGTGTCGGTTATGGGGACTGTCCTGCTTGTCCGGCCTACGAGAACAAGGACTGCAAGCGCATCATGATGCTCCAGTTCTTCGTGCTCGGCTGCCGGAGGTTCGGGGTTCACCAGCTCGATACGTCGAGCGTCAACAGCATCCTCAACATCAACGGGATGCTCGATGTAATGCGGAACGACCGCGTCCTCGGGGGGAACGTGAGTGGCGTCAAGTTGCTACTGACCCTTATCCCCCAAGAGGTGACGGCTGACGGCAAACGCAAGACAGTTCATGTGCTCCAACTCATTGCTGAACAAGACGTGGAGGAATTGCGGCGGTTGACGGGCGAAACTGTGAAAGCCCAATACGCCGCCCTGCCGGAGGGACGAGAGGCAGAACCCATCGAGGGCGAGATCGTAGAACCGGACGAGGAGGAGGCCGGTGAGTTCTTCGGCGACCCCTCAGAGCTGCCGACAGAGGAGGAGGCCGAAAGTGCCGCTCCACCGGCCCACAATGACGAACAGGACGGGGCAACGGCCGGGCGGGACACTGTGAACGGGGGCGTTGCGCCTTCCGCCCCTGCTGCCCCCCAGGGGGCACCAACAGCAACAGCCGCCCGCCCCGCCCCCCAAGGCGGCACGGAGATGGAGGGCGACCCGCGTATGGCCTGCGCCCACGTCTCGGTCGCCGACAAGAATCTGCGCTGGGCAAAGGCGAAGGCCGAGACAAACAAAAAGGGAACGGAGTGGTCGTTCTGTTCGTGCTGCCAGGCGCCGGCAACGTCCGGGCAAGCGTACTGCACGAAGTGCCGACCGCCTAATCTCCCCGCCTGACGAGTCCTAGAGGACGAAACGAGCCCCCTGGCCCACGGATGGGCGATGGCAACCAAGGATGAGAGCGGCAGGGGGTTCGTCGCGGGAGAGGATTTTAGGCCCGCCGGTTCTCCTGCCGGTGTTTCATCTCACCGTCTCCTAGCCGGCGGGCCATGAAAAGAGGCGACATGGCCCGTAGTAGGGCATACCAGAACACCGGGGTTAGCGCTTACAAGACGCAGGACGATCTCGACTCCCTGATCTCGGGGTACGGCGTCCAGGTCACCCGGTGGACGAACTTCCCTGACCTCATCCGCTTCGAGTTCCAACTCAACCGCGTCGGCTATCGCGTAGATGTCCCGGTCCCGGCTGGCCGCGACCAAAAAGAGCGCGACCAGTTGCGGCGCGAGAAGGCGCGGGTCCTGTTCTACTACATGAAGGCCAAGATGACCGCCGCCGAATCTGGCGTCGCCGATCTCGCCCACGAATTTCTCTCCTTCATGATCACCGGCACGGACCGCGTGTTCTTCCAGGACGTTGACGACGCGATGCAGCAGGGCGCTCGCAGTCTGCCGCTCGGCCAGGATTCTCCCCTACTGCCCGAAGGACGCGAGCATAGCGACTAGCACGGAGGCGACATGAAGGGCATTTGCTCGGAAGCAAGGACGTTCAGCGCGTTCATACACGGCATACCGCAGCCTCAAGGTTCGGGCCAAGCGTTCGTCAACCCAAAGACCAGGAGGCCTATCTACTCCTCGATGACGCCGGGCGTCCGCGAGTGGCGACAGATGGTGAAGAACTACCTTGCCCTCAACTGGTGCGGCTCGCCCTTCGATGGGAGTATCGCCGCGTCGCTCATCTTCGTCTTCCCCCGCGTGAAGTCGGCCCCCAAGCGCGTCTTCCATACCGTGTCGCCGGATGAGGACAAGCTCTGCCGCGCGATGCTCGACGCGCTGACGAAGGGCGCCGCCATCACCGACGACGCGCGTGTCTTCGCCCCCACACCGATCGGCATCTACGGCGACGAGCCGGGAGTCCACATCTTCCTCTGTGAGATGCCGGAGACGGGGGAGGAGATCTTCGGGTTCTACCTGGCGCACGGCCAGCGAGTGTTCGATCTACTGAATCCGCCCAAAAGGAGTCAACATGGCAAAAGCAAAGGCAACGCCGAAGAAGGACCCACAGCAGCACTTTGAGGAGGAGTTCCTCGAAGACCCCGAACTCGAGCAACTGATCACTGACCGCCTGCTGACGGCGGAGGCAGCGCGGAAGCACGGGAGCGCCAATCGCAAGTTGAAGGACACAATAGCGAAGAGGGCCTTGAAGGACGATATCCGCTATCGCGTCGGTGAGTACGTCTTCCGCCTGGCGAGCCACAGCCGTGAGGCTCACGAGGTCGACGGCGGCACCACCCGGCGCTTCGCCGAGCTGGGGGTTGTGACGGATTAGGGCGCGGTAAGCAGCCCTGCGGCCGCGTTCGTGGTGTGCCGGGCGTGAGGGTAGAGACTCAGCCCGGCCCGCCTATGTGAGGGAGGGGCGAGATGCCAGATTGCACTTGTCCAACTTGCGGGAACACACACCACCGCCCGCCCGAAACCTGTCGGGAGTGTGGCGGGTTTGGCCTGATACACAAGAATCAGTCATCGACAACGGATGGTAGTTCTAGCCCTCGTGTCTGTGCGAGGTGCGGCGGCACGGGATATGAGACGTCTTCTGATGAAGAGGAGGAACAGATATGATCAGAGAACGAGCACCCTGTGTTTGTTGTGGGAGCGAACGGCGGAAGCCTCAACCGCTGGGACTCGTGGTGGGTCTCCCGTCTGACACGGCGAAACTCCTGGTTTGTCGTGCCTGCCGTGAGGACATTCTTGCCAAGTTCGCGTCCACTCGCGACATCCGTGTGCGGCTCCTACTCGCAGTTGAAGACGCGGAGCTTCTGGCGGGGGCGCGGCCGGAGTGACGCACGACCGCTGTAGCGAGCAATGCGCCTGTTGGAAGGCGGGCTTTCGCGCCGCCGAACGCGACGTGTCCCCCGCTGTCCACGAACACTGCACCGAGCACAACCGGCGCTGCCTCTGCTACGACCGCGGCCGGCAGGCGGTCAAGCGCCCCTTCGTCAACCTCGGCCACCTGCCCATCCCCTACGACGCGGAGGCGGAGCAAGCCGTCCTCGGGCTGATGATAGACGCTCCCCATGCCGCCATCCCCCTGCTAGAGGGGAAGCTGACGCCGGACGACTTCGCCGATGTCTTCCACCGCTATCTCTTCGAGAAGACCCTGCTGGCCTGGGAGCGCGGGTTGATGGATGACAGGGGCCCGGAGAGGATGAGGGTCGTGCTGTTCTCTGCGCTCGTCCTCTTCTGGAAGGACACCTACTACCCCGAGAACGGCTACGTCACCCGCTGCTACGACATCCTGGACGCCTGCTCGTGGCCCATCACGACGGAGGAAGAGGACCACGACTGTTCGCTGGATGACTGGTTCGCCGGCGTGGAGGCGTTCACCGTCGACTTCCGCGACCGACTCACCGAGACCACCTTCCGGCGGGCCTTGTTGCAGGAGTCGCCGGCTATCCTGCGTCCGCTCCTGGTCGACGAAGATCCCCGGCGGACGCTGGCGGCCATCTTCTCACGCCTGCGCGTCGCTGCCCACCGTGCGCGGCGACCGCCACAAGCTAAGAAACCGACCCCACGCCTGGTCGACACCGTCATAGAAACCCGACGCAAGGAGCGCGATGTCCGACTCACCGGCCTCTAGTTGGGAATATGCAAATGAAGGCGGTATCGTCTACGCCCGCTCGACAACGCAGGTGGGCCCGTTAGAGCTGCGCGCCGAGCATATCCGGCGGGCGCGTACCGGCCCTCACGCCAGTGTTACCTTCCGGCTAGGAGAGCATGACCTGGCCGACGATCTCTTCAATCTCCTCCGCGGCGAGGACCGCCGGAAGCTGGCGAAGAGTGCCTTTGCCCATCTGGGGGCCGTGGAGCAAAAGGCGTTGCCCCTCGACCTCTTGGAAGAGGCCCTCGCTCGCTTCTGCAAGCGGGTCATGCCGGAGTTCCTCAAAGCGACGGGCATCATCGAGGGTGGCGCCGATGAGGAGCCGCCGCCGCCCACCTACATACTCAAGCCCTACATCCTGGAGGGGGGAGGGACGATCCTCTTCGCGCCGCCGGGCGCTGGCAAGAGCACTGACGGCTTCCTCAAGGCCGTCTCCGTCGACGCGGGTTGCGATAAGGTGTGGCCGGTCCAGCAACGTCATGTACTTTTCATCAACCTGGAGCGGTCGGCGGACTCTATCAACCGCCGCATCTGGCGGGTGAATCGCGCGCTCGGCCTGCCGTCTAAGCGCCGTCTTCGGGTTCTCCAAGCGCGGGGGAAGTCGATCCCTGACGTCCTGGAGCAGGCGCAGGCCGCCATTCAAGCCGATGGCTATGAGGTCGTCTTCTTAGACAGCATCTCTCGCTCGGGCATGGGGGACCTGAACACCAACGAGGTCGGAAACGCCATAGTCGACGCCCTGAGTTCCTTGACTCCGACCTGGTTTGCGATAGGGCATCCCTCACGAGGCGACACCAGCCACGTCTACGGCTCACAGATGTTCGACGCCGGGCAGGATATCGGCGTCCGTCTGACCGCTCAACCATCGGCCGACCGCCGGACGATCGGCGTGGCCCTCGAGATCACGCAGGCCAACGATATTGCGATACCCCCGATGGAGCTGCTTGCCTTCGAGTTCGATGACGGCGGCCTGACGGGGGTGCGAACGGCCACAGCGCGCGAGTTCCCCCAACTCGTAGCGAACAAGACCGTGAGCATGGGCGACCAGGCCTACACCTTCCTTCTGGACGTAGGAGCGATGTCGGCGACAGATATTGCCGCCGAGATGGGCTTCAACCGCTCCAATCTGGCGGCGCTCCTACGCGACGACGTGCGATTCTGTGTCGCCGGGAAGGAAGGGCGGAAGGTTCTCTACGGGGTAAAGAGAGAGGGTTGAGATGCCAGATCCGATCATACCGGCCGGCTACACCGGGCTCGCCAATGTTACTACAAGCAGTGGCGTCAAGCTCCTGGCAGAGATCATAGACGGCAAGCTGGTTCGCAACGTCGCCGTCTACCTCATTCCCGGAGAGGAGGTCGACGCGCTGTTGGAGAAGTACGTCACCATCGTGAGGAAGGGCGAGGCGGGACCGGATGGGCGACCCGCGTAGAAGGGAGACGGATCGCGGAGATCCTGCGCCCACGGTCGACGACCTCTACCCGCGCACGGTGTTCCGCCTGGAGAGCGATGTCTACAGGCCCGCCGTCAACGACAGGGTTACGTGGAACGGGTTTGGGGGGACTGTCGTGGTCATCGAGGGACGGACGGCGCGGGTGAAGTTCGACGAACCCCTGTACAAGGGAGCCGACTCGGTCATCCCTATAAGTTGCGAAAGGCTGCGAAGCATGAACGGAGACAAGCCCCCGGCTGAGATCAAGGGAATGACCATCGACGCGGGGAAGGCTGCGCTGGCCGAGGCAGCGAAGGGTCTTGCCCTCGCCATCCACAAGAAGATCACGCAGGCCGACGGGCTGAAAGCCGAGTACCGTAACATGGTGAAGGTGTGCGAGCTGCTCGGCGTGTCGCTGGACGAACTGCCGGCGCTGAGAATAACGCCTGTCAATCCCAAGAAACGCATGTGGACGCTGGAGCAGCGGAAGGCGGCAGGGGAGCGGCTCGCGGCGCGCAACCGGCAGGGGTTGGCAGGGAGAGGGAAGAAGGCATGAGCAACCCGATAGGCTGGTGCGACCGGACATGGAACCCCATCACCGGCTGCCTGCGCGGCTGCGAATACTGCTACGCCCGCCGCATGGCGCAGCGCCTCGCCGGTCGCTTCGGCTACCCGGCAGATGACCCGTGGGTCGAATGAGTAACCCCGGCACCAAGAGCCGCGATGATTGGGAGACCCCCGACGCCCTCATCGACGCCCTGCGGCGTGAGTTCGGCGACTTCGGCCTCGACCCCTGCGCCAACAAGGAGAACAAGAAGGCCGACGACTGGTACGGGCCCGGCAGTCCCCTCTTCGAGGACGGGCCCGGCAGTCCCCTCTTCGAGGACGGGCTGGCCGTCCCCTGGTTCGGCGGGAGCGCCTACGTCAACCCCCCTTACGGTCGGGGCGTCGTCGAGAAGTGGGTCGAGAAGTGCTACTTCGAGGTCGCCTGCGGTCGCATGGAGCTCGTCGTGGCGCTGCTGCCCGCCAGCACGAGCGCCGGCTGGTGGCACCAGTGGGTCATGCAGGCGACGGAGATCCGGCTGCTCAAGGGCCGGCTCACGTACAAGGGTGCGCCCTCCGCGGCGACATGGGACAGCGTGATCGTGATCTGGCGGAAGGGACAACTATTCGGGCGGCCACTGTTCAGCGGGTGGGACTGGAGGAAAGACCGATGCTGATACTCAATCGTAGGGACGGAGAAGCTATTGTCATCGAGGTCGAAGGGCGCCGCATCCTGATCCGCGTCGACAGGAAGGTCAACCTCCAAATAGACGCGCCGGAAGAGGTGAAGGTGCTCCGCGAGGAGCTGACACAAGAAAGGGGGAACTATGATCCACGCAAGGGACGACTACCAACGTATCCAAGACCCCGAGGGGAAGATCCCCGACGACGAGCCGGTCTTCCTCATCCGGGGCCAGGACGTGCTCGGCTGGGAGGTCGTCCGGTGTTGGGCGACCCTCAACGACAGGGCCGGGGGCGACCCCGCGCTGTCAACGGCCGCGAGATTACACGCCGACAAGATGGCGGCCTGGCCGGTCCACAAGCTCGCCGACCTGCCGGGTTCTAGCGAAGAGAGGCAGAGCTGAGGTGGCCGACACGCCGCGTCCTGCTGATCGTGATGGTGGGCGCGGTGCTAGTGCTGGCGAAAGGGGGAGTGAATGGAATTTCTGATAGGAGTGTCGGTGGGGATAGCGTTGACGTGTGCCTCATACCTGGTTGGGCGATGGGCGGAACCCTGCCTGCCGCAGTTTGCGTTGCCCTGGAGCCGACGCCAGGAGAGTTACAGGCTGCGGCTGCTGCGGGACAGGGAGTTCTTCAAGAGAGAGTTCCCACATTGGACAGCGGCGGACGTGGAGCGAGCGCTGGCCCTAGCGGAAGAAGCGAAGAGGGCGGCGACTGCTGGATAACGTGGTACAGCTATGAGAGCTGCAACGACGCGGAGTGCTACATGGCAAACGGGCAGCCGGCCCACCCTGGTGCCGCCGCCTGTGGCTATGCGTGGGATCTCGGGACGGTGCTCCGGCTCTCCACCGGGGAGGTCGTGGTCTGTGAGGACCGGGGCGGCGGGCCGTACTACTGGGTCGATGTCTGGCAGGGGACGTTCTCTGGCAGGGGAACGTGTGAGGTAGTGAGATGACCAAGCCGGACCACGCAACGCGGGAAGAGATCGAGAATTGGATGGTCGAGTGGATGGGCCGGCTCGGCCTCCATGGCTGGACCGTGCGGTTCGACTATCCCAGCCGCGGCGACGACACGGACATGAAGATCAACTGGACTCAGGACCGCTGCACGGCAGTACTTACCGTCTACCCGGCTGTCTTCAAGGAAGTATCCCGCGTTAAGGCATGGCGAGATGCCTGTCATGAGGCCCTGCACCTAGCCTTCGCGCTGATGGATGATCAGGTCGTGGAATACGTCGGTGTGGGTCGCGTCTTTCAGCGTTACAGAGATGCCCTGGAGGTTTGTATCGACCGGCTCGCGGGTTGCTTGACGGGGATGTATCCGGTGCCGGAGTGATTGTTGCTCGGCTGGCCGGCCCCGCCGGTCTGAAAGGCAGCCGAGACAGAGAGGGGGTCGCTTGCGCGGCCCTCTCTCGCTTATCCTTGGTCCCCTGCCCTAGTAGTCTCCGCCGAGTTCCTCCTGGACGAGCGCGATGCCATCGAGGGCGTCCCGTATCTTCTGGCGGGCCGTGCTCAGCCGCCCGTGTTTCAGCGCCGTAGCCGCTGACCCAAGATATCGGGCGGCTACATTGCATCGGCTGGCAAGCTCGGCCGCAGATGGTTTCTTGGTTGTGGTTGCCATTTGTCCCCTTCTCCTGCTCTACGCTCCGGCGGCTGCCGTCAGTCGCCAGAGAGAGGGGCAGGAGCGCCCCCCTACTTCTCCGGGTAGTGGTTCGACACTCCCAACTGTTCCCGGATGGTCTTCTCAAGGGCGCGCCTCTCATAGTCCGCCGTCTCCTCGTCGCTGACGAGGGCCAACAGGATTGTGGTCTCTTTGTCCGTCAGGGTGATCACCGTGCCCATCCTCTCCGTTCTCCTTCCTTGCTGACCCAATGCACCATCGCCCGCACCGGCTCCGCCAGCCTGCGCGCCGGGCATCCCGCCCTCGCCCTGCATCCCTCGAACTTGTAGTGCGGCGCGGTCCGGCTCTCCCCCGCCAGCACCCACCGCGGTCGCTCCTCGTGGTTGTGGTCGTCGTCGCGCGTCATCAGTGGGGCTCGGCCTTAGCGATAGCGGCTTCTGCCGCCTCTATCTCGGCGGCGTACTCCTCGGCGGCCCCCGTCTCGAATAGCGGCCGCAACGCCTTGAGTGTCGCCAGCAGGTCGGGGGCGCTGGCTATCAGGCGGGCGTTGGCCTGCCATTCCTTGCGCCAAGCGTGCGCTCCGTAGACAACCGCAATGGATGCGCCCGAACCATCGTCCGTCGTGATGATGGCGTCGTCCTGGCCGCTCGATACGTTCCATGGCCCTGGTGTGTGTGCCATCGTTCTCTACTCCTTCCCGATGCTCGCTACTCCGACCCCCAACGCCGCCAGCCCTATCAGGAGGAGGCCCAGCGACAGCGCCGGGGCGCCGGTCCCGATGACAAGCGCCAGCACTACGCACGCCACGCCGCCGCCAACCTCGATGTCCCACGGTGCCCGGCGGCTCATACTGCGAACTTCTGGCATATCGCGTTCGCCAGCTCCTCGATGTCGTTCGCCAGCCGGTAGAGACCATCGGCCACGGCTCGGGGGTCGCCCTCGTCTCCGTCTCCCCCGGCGTCCAGCCCCTCCTGGATGATTGCCTGTGTCAGCGGGCTCTGGCCTGAGTCGTCTAGCCCTGTCTCGTTGTCCCACATCCGCCACATCATCCGCCGTGTTACCATCTTCGCCTTCATGCCCCGTTCCCCCTTCCTCTGTACTCGGCGGGTGTAATCCCCGCCCCCGTCTGTAGACACTATATCAGTATCGGGCTATCCCCCTACTTTGTCAAGGGGGCGTGCAATCAATCTCCGGGGCAATCCTCGATTAGCGAAGCACAGGCTTCTCTATCTGGACTCGGAGCCGCGTCTGCGATGCAGGGTTATGCTCTCACCAGCCGTTCGTCTGCGAACAGCATGTCCCACCTGTCGCAAGGGACTTGCCCCTCTGTGTTATCCTCAAGATGTAGGCGTCCCGGTGGCGCTTTTCGTATCTGCGGGGGTGCTCGTGTTGCCTCTGTGGTCGAAATCTGACGGCTCTGCGGGCCCGGCGGGTGGTGTTTCACTGCTCGGCGGGCTCTTTCTATCTCCTGCGGCTCTCGTGGCCCGTATCTGGCGTTGGTGGTCCCGGCGGTCGTGGGCATGGTGGCGGGCGTCGTTGAGGTCCCGGAGGGTAGAGCGCCGACGGGCTGCTCGTGCTGCGCGCGTGGCGCGGTCAAGGCTGGTGCGATGGTAGGGCTAGGCTGGCTGCGGCGGCTGCTGGGCAGCGTGGGGGCAGGGCGGGGCATCCGCAAGGGTGCTGCCGGGCATGATATAGGCGTGGTGGTTGATGTCGAGCTGCTGGCGCGCGGTGCCGGGGCGGGTGCTGTGCTGCCGTGCGTTGACATGGGCGGGCAATGTGCTGCGTGTACGCATGAGGACAGGCACAAGGGCGGGGTTGTTTGTTGACCCCTACCCCTAGGGGTGTTTCTAGGGGGTGCTGCGGGCGAAGGGTAGGCGGTGAGCGGCGGGCGCGGACCGGGCAGGGTAGGCGGGTAGGGGGGCAGAGAGGCGATGGCAGGGATGGGGCCCCCTAAAGACGGATGGGACTCAGTACAGGGGGGTAACGGGCACCCGAAAATGTTACTAAGGGCAACAGGTGGGCAACAGGTCCAGATACAAAAATGTGTTGCCTGGGCAACAGGTGGGCAACAGGTGGGGGCGGTTTCGGATACGATTTCGATGTGTTGCCCTAGTGTTGCCCTGAAAAAGACCCTCTCCCTGCTAACAAGTGTTGCCTAAAGAGCAACTACTTTAGTAGGGGGCAACAACACATAAAACGGGGTATCGGTTTGAATCTACCTTGTGCGGTAACGACCAGGCGGAAGGCGGAGCAGGTTACAAAAGTGAATCTACGCGATGTGTTGCCCAATCTGGCAGACGTGAATCGAAGCTAGGGGAAGTGTTGCCCTGGTAAAAAGTGGGCAACACATGGGGTTTTTCAGATAGGGAGAGAACATCGCAGAAGACGGGAAACATGTAACGGCCCGTCAAGTAGAAAAAGGGGGTGCAGGGATGCCCTACGAGACGGTGAAGGTGAAGGGTGGGGTGAGGGTGAGAAACAAGAAGACGGGGCGGGTACATGCGAAGGCGACGACGGCGGCGAAGGCGGCGGCGCAGGAGAGCTTGCTGAACGCGGTGGACCACGGGTGGGAGCCGACCGGGAAGTCGCCGCGGGAACTGATAAGCAAGGGGCTGGAGACGAGGAAGGCCAGGAGGAGACGGAAGTAAGGGAGAAGCGGCTAAGGAGGCCAGGAATGTCAGACGGGACCAGTGAGCGGGAGGCAATGGATGGGAGCCCGGCGCGGGTTGAGCTCAAGCGCGGGGACCTGGACTGCGGGTACATCAAGTTCCAGGCGGGCCCGGAGCCGGAGGGCATCAACGGGACGACGATAGAAGCGGTGCTAGGGGTCTTGATAAGCCGACTTCGCGGGTTCCAACGGGGGCCGTTCGTCTGCCGCGAGAACGCCCTCGCCATAACAAAGCTGGAAGAGGGCCTGTTCTGGCTCCGGCGGCGAACGGAGCTGCGACGCGAGCAGGGCGTCGAGGGGGTAGAGCAGGCTCACAACTCGAACCCCTGATCCGGAGATCTACTTAACCCGTGAGACCAGTTTGGTACGCCGCCGAAATGGCGGCAGATTGTTAAGGAGGCGGCACTGATGGCCGCGACAGCGAAAAAAGGAGGGACCAGAAATGGCAGACGGAACGGGAAAGGCCGGGGGCGGCCCGGCGCCGAGCACCCAGCACAAGGGGTTCGCGTTCACGGAGAAGGGGAACCCGGACAACGTAGCGCCGACGAAGGGCCCGAAGCTGCCGGGGCAGGACACCATCAAGATCGGGAGCTAGCCACCTACCTCCCCAGGAGACTAACGCCGGGGCCCTCGCCTATACGGATGGGTAAGGGGAAGGGTAGCGTCCGGGACCTGAACCCCCAGGAGCTCCTGTTCCTGTCGTACTACCTTGCCAACGGTCGGAAGCACATCGTAGCGGGCGACAAAGTCGGGATCAACCGTCGCACGGCGGTGCGGTGGATAAGCCCGAATTACCCGGTCGGCAAGTGGCTGGCAACAGAGGCTCAGGTCTCTTTTCAGACCGTAATGGCGCAGCGGGAGAACCTGGAGACGCTTCTCGTCGCGGCACTTCTGGAAGGTCTCAAATCGCCGGACATCCTGGCGAAAGAGAAGGCTGCCGACCTGACGGCGCGGATACTCGGACTGGATAAGGGTGGGAGCGATCACGACCTTAGTCTTACCACCAGGGCCCTCTTTACCGAAATGGGCGTGGCCCTCGTTGCGGTTGCCACTCGAGGCCAAGCTCCCTGTATGGAGGGAGACGGGATACCAGCCGAATGAGGCCGCCCTGCCCTTTCACACGGCGATGTCGAAGATCGAGATTGTCGCCGGCGGGGAACGGGCGGGGAAGAGCCGCTGCGCGGCCGAGGATCTCCTGCCCTATACCATCCTGACGCCGGAGGTGTTCGGCCGGGCCGAGCCCTACCTGCACTACGGCCTCATCGCGCAGGAGTTCGACCACGCGCGAGAAGAGTTCGACTACCTGTTCGACGGGCTCTCCAAGCTCGGGATGGTCAAGCCGGGGTCCGTGTCCAGGCCGGATCAGGGACGGTGGAAGCTCGTAACCAAGAGCGGGACGCAGGTAGAGACGTGGAGCGCGAAGGACCCGGAGCGCATCCGGCGCGTCTTCTTCCACGGGGCACTGCTCTGCGAGCCGGGCCTGCTCACGCACGAGGCCTTTACCCGCGTCCTCGGGCGCCTCTCGCAGACTGGGGGGTGGCTGACAGCGATAGGGACCTTCGAGGGGTCGGTGGGATGGTATCCGGAGTACTACACACTGGGCCAGACCGACAACACGCGGGGCATCGTCTCCTTCACGATACCGACCTGGGACAACCGCTACGTCTACCCCGGAGGCCGCGATGACCCAAAGATCAAGGAGCTGGAGGCGCACTACAGCGGCGATTACTTCCTGGAGCATGTCGGCGCGAAGCCGGCGCCACCGAAGGGTATAGTGTTCAGGCTCTTCAAGAACCACGTCCACGTCACCAGCGACGCCGTCTACATGCCAGGCGTCCCCGTCTGGCTGGCGATCGACCCCGGACGAGCTCACGCCTACGCCGTCGAGGCCGTCCAGTTCACCGCTGAGGACGTCGTCCGCATCATCGACGAGCCGGTCTACCATACCGGCCTCACACACCCCCAGGCGATCAACCTGTGCCTAGCAAAGCCCTGGTGGAAGGATGTCGCCGGAATCGTAATGGACATCGCCGGCCGGCAACGGACCGCCAACCACGAGCAGTCCTGCGCCGAAGTCTGGCATGACCGGACGGAGCTAGACGTCTTCACAAACCGGGTGGGCATCGAGGACGGGATAGAGCGGGTTGACTTCTTCCTCATGCTCGACCCCGTTACCGAACAGCCGCGGATGCAGGTCAACCCCGCTTGTCAGGGGCTCATCTGCGAGATGGGGGCGGGACCAGCGCCGCCCAACGTCGAGGGTGCCGGCGCCTACGTCTACCCGGTCGACCACGACGGCCAGGCCCGTTCCGAGAGGCCGATCGACAGGTTCAACGACGCTTGCAAGGCGCTCGCTTACCTTCTCATCCACCAGTACGGATTCATCAGGAAGCCACAGAAATCGAGGGCGCCGCGTTCGGCCTATGGCCCGTGGCAGGGGGAGGAGAGCCATGTCGCTTCCGTCAACCGCTAGCGAGGTCCTCAGCGCCGCCAACGGGCTCCGCACGTACTACTCCACCATGCACAGCGAGATGATGATGCTGGACCGCATCTACAACCTCAAGTTCCTCGTTAAGGCCCCCAAACAGTTCTCTACCGTCATTCCCGGCACCGGCCGCCGCCAATGCGATCGCATGATCTCGCACATCTCGTCGGGGAACCTGCGATTGTTCTGTCCCCCGCGCTCGGAGGGTAAGAAGTGGCAGGAGATTGCAGATAAGAAAGAGAAGTGGATCAGGGTCATCTTCAACAAGCTCCCACGATATGCGGCGCAACGCCTGACAACGCCGCCCGTGCGCGCGTCCGTTACCTACGCTGTCATCCGCGGCCTGGGGTGCCTCAAGAACACCCTCGACCCCGACTTCTGGATGCCGGAGCCGGAGCGATTCGAGGGAGAGAGCGACGACGCCTACGAACCCCGCCTGCGCCGTTGGCAACGGATACAGGGCAGCGGCTCGCCTATCGCCTGTGTCGCTCCCGACCCCCTCATCCTTCTGCCCGACCCCGATGGCCGTTACGTGATCGAGGACGTCAGGATCCCCAAGTCGCGGGCGGAAAGGATGCTCGGCAAGACCATCCCGATCAGCGTGTCGGCTGGTATCGCTGGGAACAACCCGGCGACGAACCTGGTGCGCTGGACGGAGTTCACAAGTCCCGAACGCAAGATCATCCTCGTGAACGGCGGCGAATACCTGAACAAGCGGAACGAGATGGGGTTCGTCCCCTACTCGTGGATACTCCCCGGCTTCGGGGAGCCGGCGCCGGTCGCCAGCCAGTACAACGCGACGATGGCGGGGCCGGAGGTCGTCCACAGGTCTTTTCTCTACATCGTGAAGTCCATGCTCGAGGAGGAGGCCCGGCGCGAGACGCAGATCGGGGCAATCCTTCACGGGACGGCTTGGCGCGTCTGGCAGCTTACCCGCGACTCCAGCATCCCCGACTCTGAGGCCGACCAGAACCCCCAGGTGAGCGTCGCACCCGGCGACCTCAATGAACTCAAGGGGTGGAAGTTGGACGCCATCGACGTCGGGCGCTTCCCCCGTGAACTCTTCGATCAGCTCGGGCATCTCTCCTCGGCGATCGACGACGACACCCTGCCGCCGGTAGCGCGCGGTCTACGCCAAGGGGAGAACACCGCCTACCAGTCGCAGATATACCTCGGCGTGGCGCGACTCATCATGGACCCACTCAAGCAGGCAACGCAGGTCGCGCTCGAGCAAACCTTTGAACACTGGCAGATGCTCGCCGAGTACGTGGAGGACGACGTAGAGGTCGCCGGGCCCTACCGCGGCGGTTGGTGGAAGGGCAGCATCTCGGCGGAAGAGATAGGCGGATATTACGCCGTTCAAGCCATCCTCGACCCGAACCTGCCGCAGGATCAGATCACACGCCGCAGCGAGGGCATCAAGGAGTTCCAGGCCGGCGTCATCCCGTGGGAGCAGCTCCAGGAGGAGTTCCTGGGCAACGAGGACGCCAGCGGGGTTTTGCAGAAAGTCTTGCGGGACAAGGCCCTGTTCTCGGAGCTCATCCAGCAACTCCTCAGCCGGCAGGCTGCGGAAGAGCAGGGTTGGAACCTCGACGAGATCATGGCCGCCGAAGAAGCGAAGCAGACGGAACAGGCCGGCGGTGCCGGGCCGACGCCGGAGATGATGGCGCAAGCAGGAATGGGTGGGGCGGGCCTTGCCCCGCCGGGAGCCGGTATCGGGAGTGCAGTGCCTCCGGCTGAGGGCATGCCGCCCATAGCCGGTCGGATTAGGCCGAACCCTGCTCCCGTCCCTGGCGGGACAAAGGAGCTCGATTTAATTCTCCGGCAGATTGCCAGACGTGGGCCACCGAAACCGGCGAGGCCGGTGTAATGCGTAGCGGCGAGAACGTAGTCGGCAAGGCGCTGGAGGAGGTCGGGAACGTCCTCAATCAGACCGCTCAGGCCTCACGGCAGAACCGAGCCGTCCCGTTCGGGGGCGGACAGAGTCGGCGTCAGTTGCGGAGCGATTTCAACAGTCTCACGCCGGAGAAACTCGCCGTACTGATCAAGGAGCACGGCCGGCCGGCCACTAATCGTTGGATTGGTAGGGAGATACAGCTCAGACAGCGTCGCCAGGGACGTTAGATATGCTTCCACACCTTGCGCAACTGAATACGGCAGATGAGGTTCTTCGAGACCCCAAAGTGTCGGGCAAGTTCCGGTCCTGTTACCTGCCCTCTTGCCGCTCTGATGGTCAACACGTTGGCCTCAGTGAGTTTGGCCCCCGGGCACTGACTACCCCTGCGAAGGTTGGGCGGCGGCGGCGGTGCGAGACCTATGCGATGCGCATGACGCTTATTTCCGGACGGTGTGAGCCATTCCAGGTTAGAGGGTCGGTTGTCGATCTTGACGCCGTTGATGTGATTCGCCTGCTCGCGGTCGATGGGTCGACGGACAAAGGCGGCGAGGACGAGGCGGTGAACCCGGAAGTGGATTGGCCGGTTATGACGGCACAGTTGAACATCGAGATAGCCAGAGGGACTCAAGTTCGGTTTGAGAATGCGACCCGGGTGGGTATTGCTGGCCCGTCGAGCGCTTCGCACCCGTCCGAGGTCAGAGACCTCGTAGAGACCTTCGTACCCAACGACAGGTCGCCAATCCTCGGCTTCCAAAACAAGGGGGAGTTGTGTAGACTGAGGGTGCATCGGAAGGTCAACTCCTTTCGCTGCCACGTGGCCGGGCGGCTAACACCGTCGCGGCCACACCTATTATACCACGAGGTGCACTGAGGGAGGGTAGGACGATGGCATACTCGATTCCCGATTGGCTCAGTTCCCTCTACGGGCCGCAGCAGCAGACCGGCACGCCTTGGACCGAAGACGTAACCTTCGGCAACCAGACGACGGGCTTGACCAGGGGGGCCACAGGAAGCTTGATTCCCGTACAGGGGAAAGCTGTCGCTCCGAAAAAGTCCA
>Ga0315284_10001596_pt1 | contig 32442 bp, 30 predicted proteins | sample YL17G09_16_MG_FD_203696 | JGI IMG/M metagenome (GOLD analysis project Ga0315284, IMG submission 203696) | Sediment microbial communities from Yellowstone Lake, YNP, Wyoming, USA - YL17G09_16 | ecosystem: Environmental > Aquatic > Freshwater > Lake > Sediment | place: USA: Wyoming | collected... | reverse complement strand
ATCGCAGCAGCGTCCAAACCAAGCTTGGCTTTGACGGCTTGTGCACCAATTCCCTCGATGCTGTCTCGGACCGCGACTTCGTCGTCGAGACCGTGTTCGCCTTGAGCCTGATCGCCTCGCACCTGAGCGGTTGGGCCGAAGAATGGATTTTGTGGAACACCCATGAATTTGGCTTTATCCAATTGCCCGATGCTTTATGCACTGGCTCATCGATCATGCCCCAGAAGAAAAACCCGGACGTGTTGGAACTGATCCGCGGCCGCACCGGTCGAGTGACCGGTGATTTGATGTCCCTGCTGATGCTGCTTAAGAGCCTTCCTCTAGCCTATAACCGCGACTTGCAAGAGGACAAACCAGCCCTGTTTGATGCGGTAGATTCCGTCCTCAGCTGCCTTGAACTCGCCACCTTGATCGTCGATGGTGCCCGCCTGCGTCAGGACCGAATTGCCGCCCAGCTTGAGGCCGGTTTTCTCGACGCCACGACGCTGATGGAAGCGCTGATTTCCCAGCAGGTCCCGATGCGCACGGCGCATGGAATCGTCGGGGCCCTAGTCAAAGCGGCCGAAGAGGGCGGCTTACGCCTCGAAGGCCTACCAGACGCCGTGCTTCAAGCCACCCACCCCGCCTTGCTGACGATCCGCGATCAGTCCTTGGGCGTCCAAAAGGCCCTTGAAGCCTTTCGCAGCAAAGGGTCCACTGCACCCAAACTGGTCGCTGCGGAGCTTCGGCGATGGTCGGATCTGCTCACGCAGCGTGGCGTCGCCGCAACGCCTGCATAGTTTTATACGCTAATTTTTAATTTTTACGGCCCTAACATCCACGGAGTCCACCTCGCATGAACCAGAAAGCACACAAAAAAAAGGTTGTTTTGGCCTATTCCGGCGGCCTCGATACCACCGTCATCCTGCATTGGCTCGCCCATACCAAAGGCTACGAAGTCATCGCCTTTCTCGCCGACGTTGGCCAGCGCACTGAGGACCTCGAGCTGATCAAAGCCCGCGCCCTTAAAGGCGGAGCTGCGCAGTTTATCGCCGTCCAGGTGCGCGACGAATTCCTGCACGACTACTTTATGCCTTGCCTGGTCGCCCACGCCCAATACGAAGGCCGGTACCTGCTTGGAACCTCGATTGCGCGCCCACTGATCGCCAAAGAGCAAGTCAAAGTCGCGCTCGCCTGCAATGCCGACTATGTCGCCCACGGCGCCACCGGCAAGGGCAACGACCAGGTGCGCTTTGAACTCACCTACCAGGCCCTAGCCCCACAGCTCGGCATCCTACCGGTGTGGCGCGACCCCGAGTTTATCGTCACGTTTAGTGCCGGCCGCCGCAGCATGCTCGCCTATGCCGAAGCACATCACCTCGACGTCAAAGCCAGCGCTGCGAAGCCCTGGTCATCCGATGACAACGTCATTCACATCTCCTACGAAGCTGGACTGCTCGAAGATCCATGGCTTGGTGCGCCAAAAGCGCTGTTTGAGCGCATGGTCCACCCTGAGGATGCTCCAGATCAAGTCGAGCGTTGCATCATCCGCTGGCAAGGAGGCGTCCCGGTCCAGGTGTGCGCGGTGGTTGCCGACGCACCACATGGCGATCTTGGTATCCTATCGTATGAACCCGGCGCAGTCCTGGCTGAAGGCTTGAGCGCGGTCTTTGACTGGATCGATCTCGCAGCTGCACGCCACGGCATCGGCTCGCTCGGACTGGTCGAATCGCGCTACGTCGGTATGAAATCCCGCGGTGAATATCATGCTCCCGGCCACACCGTCCTGCTCGCGGCACACCGCGATATCGAGGCGCTCTGCCTGACCGGCAGTGTGATTTTGGAAAAAGAACGCCGTGCGCCAGATTTCGCCGCGCAGGTATACAACGGCTATTGGTTCGATCCGGTCGCTGAGGCGGGACGCACCTTTTACGCGGCGACGCAAAAGGCGGTGTGCGGCGAGACTCGCGTCGCACTGTATAAAGGCAATGTCATCGTCGAAGGGCGTCGGTCGCCAATGGCGCTGTATGATGCGCAGGTGGCGACGATGGACGGTGAGGGTTCGTACCGTCAAGAAGATGCCAGCGGCTTTATCCGGCTGCATGGCCTGCCGTTGCGATTGCGCAAGGCGGTGCAGGGCTGAAGCAGGAGACAGCGAGCTGCAGATAGTCAGCGGTGACGCTCTGGGTTGCGGATAACCGACTGGACAACGGTCGGAAATCCCGTACCATCGGGGACTATTGGCACATTCGTGCAGACCCCGAGCGTGGCGGTGGCCCTATGGTGTCTGTATCTAAGCTTTTGGGTGCTCGGTGCAACGATTCCTGCATGGTTCGCGATTGGGGAAAAGTCTAATCCTCCTCACCTTCAGTGGTTGGAGTATGGGCATCGCTTGGATGCTGCAACCTGCGCTTGCCCGGGCCGCCCCCGAGGTTGAACTGCGCCCGGGTGACGTTCTGCTCATCGAGCTACAGTGCTATGTCTGCCGCGCCATAGCCAACACCACAGGCAGCCATTTCAATCACTCCGGCCTTGTGATCAGTACCGTCGGCGGTGACATCAAGGTAGCGCAGTCACTAACGCATACGGAAAGAGTCCCTCTGGCACTATTTCTCGGCCAGACGCATGCGACCAGACTGGACATCCTGAGGTCACGGGAATTGGCGGCACTCTATACGCGTGATCCGGGGGCCTTCGCCCAACGCGCGACACAGTTGCAGGATGTCTTTACGCAGTTGATGGAGGGACGGCCTTTTGATCCGGACTACCTATGGGACAATACCGATGCCGATGGCGGTGAGCTCCTTTACTGCTCCGAGATGGTGCAAAAGACGCTAAATTCAGTCCTGGATCAGCCGCTTTTGACAGCGCCCATGGACTACAGCAAGGCATGGGATTTTTGGCAAAGGTACTTTGATGGCCACGTGCCGCAAGGCGAGCCGGGAAATTCTCCGCAGTCGCTGGCTGATGCACCGCAAATGGCGGTGATCTATACTCAGCCGTGACTGGCGAGCCTGTTACGAGACGAACGCCAATTGCAATAAATCGCGCCTCGCCTCGACAGCGGAAGCTTGGTTGACATATGGGCATATTACCGCGTAATATGCCCATATGTCAAAAATACGCCGTAACATTCTGAATCTATTCGAAAAGACCAAGAAGAGCCTGCTGCTTCTAGGGCCACGTCAAACAGGAAAGTCCACCCTGATCGGAGGCTTGCGGCCCGAGGTGAGCATCAACTTGGCGGATGAGGTTGAATACCTGCGCTTTGTCAGCCGCCCGGAAGAGCTTAGACAACGGCTATCCGCTACCAAGCCACGCACGATTTTTATCGATGAAGTTCAGCGCATTCCTAGCTTGCTCAATACCGTTCAGGCCATAATAGACGAAGATCAAACGCTGAGATTTTTGTTGACTGGATCCAGCGCGCGCAAACTCCGCAGAGGACATGCCAACCTATTGCCTGGTCGCATCATTGCTTTCGAATTGGGGCCGCTGACGGCCGGTGAACTCGGGTACCAAATCAACACCGACCTCGCCATGAGCATCGGGACGCTACCGGGCATCTATACCGATCCCAACGCCTTTGATCGCGAGCACATTCTCGAAACCTACGCCGCCACCTACGTTAAAGAAGAGATCCAAGCCGAATCATTGACACGGAACTTAGAGGGATTTTCGCGCTTTTTGATGGTCGTCGCGACGCGCACAGGCGAATTTCTCGATCTTTCGAAGTTAGCCTCAGACGCTGCCATCAGTCGTCAATCAGCCACGCGCTACCTGGAGATTCTCGAGGATACCCTGCTCGTTCGAAGGGCGCAGGCGTTTGCCAAATCGACGCGGCGTCGCTTGATACAACATCCACGACTGTTTTTCTTTGATAATGGTGTGCTCAACGGTCTCTTAGGTGGATTTCGCGTGACCGTGGATAGGCGAGGCCTTTTGTTTGAAAACCTCATGTTCAGCCAGTTGCTTGCGACCACTCAGGCGAGTGGAGTGCGCTGCCAGATTTCGAGTTATCGTACAGAACACGGCGCCGAGGTTGACTTCATCGTAGAATGCCCAAGCGGCGGCGTGTGGGCTATCGAAGTCAAAGCCTCAACCAATGTTGGTGTCAGCGATCTACGTGGTCTGAAGAGCTTTGCTGAATACTACGGCAAAGCTCATCGCGCGGTAGTGGCGTATCAAGGCCAAGTCGCCAGAGTTATCGAGGGCGTACACGTTCTGCCGTGGCAAGAGTTTTTACGAGCTTTTGACGACTCGCTGCATTAACTCGTGTATATTGTAATACTTTTAGTATCGACGGTAACGGCATACTGGAGTATCAACTAATCTCATTTTTATATATAAATTATATTTTAATATGAGTTAAGAGATGCTCAATTACCTATTATTAGTGACACTATCTCTCGGTTCTTCCACGCTTTTTGCCAGCCCAGCGGCGCCCGAGCACTGTTTTACCAAGCACCTGAGTGACGCCACCCAGCTGAACACCGAGCGCCGCCCGCTGTACGAGGCACGTAGCAACGGCAAGTCTGTGCCCCTGTCTGAGCTGCTGATGGCTAGCGAACGGATCGGGCTACTCACCGCAGCGCCGCTCGAAGCACTGGAGTGGCCTCTGCGCGCCGATGGGATCAATGTCCTATGCGAAGACCTCGTGCCGATGAGTCTGACACCGGCATTCCCCAGCACACTGACGCCGCCAACTGAGCAGTCCTACGACCCGGCAGCGACGGAGTCCGTGCATCAGGATTTACTCTCGGCCTGGCACGACGGCGGCTACCCACAGCTGCTGCGCACATCCGAAGACTGGTTGCGCAACCTTGAAGGCGCCGGACCGTACCACTGCATGGTGCACCACTTGCTTGAGTCCGTTGCTCGCGCCGCAGCCTTGGCGCCAGGGCAAGTGGAACGCGCTGATGTGCACGGCAAGGGAGTACTAGCAACAGCGATCATCCATGCCTTCATCTACGAACAAATCGAGTTTATCCAACTCGGTCGTCACTTTGACAACATGGCAGCGCCGCTGCAGGCTGAGGGCCTGCCGATCATCTGCGGTGACGTTCCGCCCATCAGCGTGCCGACGACCTAAAGGACTATTACTCGTGATGTCACTTCTGGACATGGCCCGTGGGCGCTAGCTTCAGGTCATCGGGTGCCGAGCTGACATATTTGTGCAGCAACGCCCCACATTGATTTCAACCACCTGCTATTACTAGATTATTTCTACTACCGAGCGAAGAATATCCCTAAAGTTTTTGCGGATCTATCCGATAAGTGATATGAAAAGAGATGGAAGGCGCTGGTTTAATATTTGGACGTTGTACTGACAGACGGTTCATCCACAGTGATGGTGACGCCCTCAGCTATCGTCGCTCTAGCTCGCCCAAGGCACGGGCAGCTTCGTGATCTTGCGGCGAGATCCCCAGCGCCATCTGGAGGTGCGCCTTTGCGTCCTCGCGGCGGCCGCGTTTACCTAAAAGCACTCCAAGCCGGCGATGGAGCTCCCCCTGCTGCGGATGGCTGGTGAGTGCTAAGGACAGCATACGCTCAGCCAGATCATCCATGCCAAGACTCACCGCAGCATCGACGGCTGCGGGCGGAACTTGCGCAGGTGACAAAGACAGCGCAATGACTCCTTGAAACGCTTGCAGAGCCTCCTCGGCACGTCGCTGCGCCGCGAGAGTCATCGTCAAACTAACATGAGCCAGGCGCAGCGCTGGTTGCAAAGCGATGGCCTGGCGAAAGCTCGCCTCCGCCTCACCATAGCGCCCGAGGTTGCCATACGCAGCGCCAAGATTGAGCAAGCAGGTCGCACAGGAAGCATCTCCCGCCGTTGCTTCCTGGCACAGGCTTAGGCCCGCGGCCGCATCGCCTTGGCGTTGATGGATCACGCATAAGTTGCTCTTGGCGAGAAAGTAGTAGGGGCTACCGGCGGGCACTAAACTGAGTGCAGCAGCAGCTTTGGCAAGGTCCCCCGCCTGCATCCAAGCCACACCCAAGCCATTTTGCGCACGGTCTAGCTGCGGCGAGAGCTTGAGTGCTTGGGTGAATGCGGTGATCGCTAACTCACTCTTGTCGCCGTCGAGGGCTACCGAGCCCATCAGGTAGTGGCCCATAGCGCTGCGTGGTTCTAGCGCAAGGCTGTGTTCAATGAGGCTTTGATCGTCGCGCCAATAGGCGACTTGGTGCCAGGTTCTCGCTACGAGTAAACACAAGAGGACAACAACTGCAGCCTGCAAGGATCGATGGTACATGCGCTGACTGGTGTAGTGGGCCACCCAGAAAGCTGGCGCTGCAAGCGCAAGGTAGGTATAGCGATCGGCCACCGTCGAGATGCGTTGAAAGGTAAACGGGATAAACCCTAAATTTGGCGAAAGCAGGATGATGAAGGCGACACCGGCGGCTGCGCCGAGCCGCCACGCACGGCTTTCCCGCCTAAACCAAAAAGCACCTATCATCACCACAACAGCAACGCCATGAAAGTAGGTAGCGGGCTCACCCAGAAGGCGCAGTGGCTCCTTGGCGTAATCGACAGCCAAATCGCTTGGCCACACGATCTTACAGAGGTAAAACCAGATCGATTCGCAAGCGATGGGCAGCCGGCCCCATAGTGGCACGTCGACGGCGATCGCATCGGGCTGCAGGATCTTCGTATAAACGACGACGGCCAACGCAGCGGCGAAAAACGGACCAAGAGCGCGGCAAGCCTGTGGCCATGAACGGCGCAGATCCATAGGCCTACCGGCCGTCGCATACAGCAGCGTCAGAAGTAGAGGCAGCGTGACGGCATTTGGTTTGGCGCACAGGGCTAAAAGCGCGCTCAAAATGGCCAAGCTATAGAGCCAAATCTTTTGACTTCGGTCGCCTGCGAACAGCCAACGTAGGAAGAGGACCACACTCGCCAAATAAAAGAAGCCGCTTAAGACATCCTTCGTACTGGAAGCCCAGACGACGGACTCAACTTGCAAGGGGTGCACCGCAAAAAATACAGCACCGAGGGCGGCGGCTAAATCGTCTTTGCATAACAGACGAAGACCGCTCCAAAGGAGCCAACAGTTGGCCAGGTGCAGGAGAATATTGAGCCAGTGAAAGAGGCGCGGGTTCAGAGGCGCAGTCGCTGGCTCAGGGGCTAGCGCACGCGACAGGGCTCCGGTCGCGATCCAGGCGGTATAGGTCAGAGGCACGTATAAACCGAGATGTGGGTGCAACCAGAAGCGCTCTAGTTTATCCCAGCTGGGATTAGTCACCGCGGCGTTTTCGCTGAGGTTGGATTCGTCGTCCCAGTGATTTAGGAGGGGAAATGAACCGGCATGACCGAAGGCGATCAAGACCGCCACGGCCACGAGCAAGGGCGCAAGTAAACGACGGAAGAGTTTCATGGGTCGCAGGTCATGGGCAAAGTTCACCGAGGTTGGCGCTACGTGCTTTTTGCTATCATACCCCATTTCTTCACATTGCAGTCGACTAGAAAAACAGCAAGTGACATTCCCCTAGAGGCACAAGACCATCCTCCATCAACGCCATGTTAGCATGGGCTACCAAGCCGACCAGCGGCGTGCACGTTGTATTAGCCATTCTGGCGAAGCTTGGCGTCCAATTGTTCCGACAGCTCACTGAAGATGAGTTGTCGATGCATTTGGTTAAGACCCACGATCATGGTTCCGAGAATGAACATCCCGTCGCCATCTGGGACCCCCCAGCGAACCTGAACGTTGACCGATGCCAAATAGCGCACGGCATGCGTCGAGAAATAGGGCGCCAGATCGATGCAGAAGTCGACCCCCCTGCCGAGAAACACGCGCGATTTGAAACAAAAGCCGCCGTGCGAGAAATTCTGCAGATTCATGATGCCGTGATCCGTCTCGACCGCAAAGCCATCCCACTCGGCGGCAAAGCGTTGCTCAAGTCGGCGCACTCCGATGGCTTCCCAATAGCGGTTACGGGCGGTGTCCACCGCCTTGGGATCGTGAGTCGGATTGATCTCATACGCCTGGATCAATGGACTGGCATGCTTAATGGCAAGCAGCCTAATATGCGCATGCCAGCCCTGACGCCGCTGTGCGGACACAGCTTCATAGGTGCTCGTGCTGACCGTCACCATGAACGGCTCGGATGCGGATTCCAGTCGCTTCGCTAAATTCACACCGTCGCCGTGCAAGGCGAAATCAAAGCGCGTTTGGTCCCCCATATTACCGATGCACACGGCGGCGGTGTTGATGCCAATGCGCAAAGGGTAGATGTCGCGCTCGCCCTGCGGCCGCGCATTGATCATCTCAATCATTTGCCTCTGTATGTCGAGGGCGCATGTCACCGCAGCCTCCTCGTGCCCAGGAACTTCCCGGCCGGATATATCGTAGCCGAAGAAGCACAGGCAGCCGTCACCCAAGCTCTTGTCGATGATGCCGTTATATTGATGGACCATACCGCCAATAAAGCTCATCAGATCTTTCAGCATCCCGAATGTAACCATCGGATCACGTCCACGCGCCGCCAGGCTGTAGCCGACAACATCCACGAACATCGTCGTCACCCTGGCGATCCGCGGCGCGTCATCAATGGTCAGGTGTTCCTTGACGACTCGCGTCACCTGAAACGGCGGAAACACCGAGTGTAGACTGGCGGCGAGGGTCCGACTGTGACGGTCGATCCGCACGATCTCGGCCGCGTTGGCCATGACGAAGTATAAGAAAGTGAGGATTGAGCTCATCCAAAATGCCAGATGCGCCGTCTTGGAGTCAATCTCGCCGACAAAGGATGATAGCTGGACGGCGCCGCTGGCAACGGCGGGAACGGACGCGATCATGATAAGGCGGACGCGGTTCCTTTGCTCAGTCCAAGCCAGAGTCATGATGCGCGCCATGATACCTGAGAAGACGCTCACACCAAGGGCTACAAAGGCCAATTCATAACGCCAAATCACTTCAAAGAAGGCCGCCGCCGTTAGCAGCGTCAGAGAATAGCCAACCTGAATGCGGTACAACCATGGATGCCGGTCACGACTCACGCCAAAATAAAGCAGTAAGAATGCGGAACTGAATGAGGTAGCCATCGTCACCGAGTACATCCATATGTGGTTGTCAGCGACAAACATTTCCCAGCCGAATAGAGCCGGCGCTCCGGCGATGATCGACTGTAGGGTCAGCAAAGCCCCCACCGAGATGAGATAATAGGTCAGACTCAGCGACCTCAACATCGTCGCTAGGATCGCGCTGAAGATGACAAATGCCACGCCAAAGACCAGAAACGCGGTAGCAGTAGCGTCATACCGGCGATGATAGGTGTCAAAGGTGCTTAGAGGCCGGAGCTCGAAATTCATCGTCCCTGGGTACTTCCCCGTGTTCACGCCAACGTATACCGTTGTATCGCCTGGTACCAATGTCAGTGGCACGGCCGGAAACAGCCATCCGAGACCTTGACGCGCCTCGGTGCCATAGCCAAGGTGAACCTTCTTCACATCCCGCGCCTGTATCACAACGTCGAGAATGAATGAGAAGAAATGATTATAGAGCACCAGGTCTAGGTCCTGGGTCGTCGAGTTGCGAACCACAAAACGGAACCACTCGGTGTGATCATTGATAATGGCATAAATGGGCAGCCGTGGACTGACAAACCGCTCGGCCCATTCCGGCTTCACCACATCGTCCGGCGATACTTCCGCCTGGCCGGAGTCAGGAAGCTTCTGCAGGTAGGGCAGCACCAATGCGTGAAAATCCTCACCGGCGCGGGCTTCGATCACCGGTATATTGCTGCTCTGGGCTGCGCCGGCCGGCTCTGCAGCCGCCAGCCAGCCAGCCGCGCCAACTACCGATGTCAATATTGCCAGGACCAGGTACCGCAATGTTTACTCCAGATACACTCTCTACCAAAACAGACTCCGAAATCTATTCGGCATTTTGCCAAGATTAGTTAAGCAACAGCAGGACAAGGCATTGGTTTTAAGGAAAAATAGAACGTGATTTCAGGATGCTGCGGCTCCCGTCACCGTCGCCATGACGGGATGGGGACGACTAGCTCCCCTGGCGATCAGCATCCAACAGGCGGGCCCTAACTTTGGACCAGCTCTGGCGTCCTAACCACCCTTGTGATAAAACTAAAAAAATGAAAACATCACAGAACTTGCAGCCCGCAAGCGGGGTATCCGACTGCCGTACCGTCACGTCTCTGGCTACCTGCCCCCTTATACGACTGCGAGACCATGGTCCTCAGGGTAGTTCGAAATCAACTATCAACAGTCGTAACAAGCATCTTGTTAGACGATCGCCCGCCTTTGCAACGCTGACACCGGTATTCACCTATCACGAAAATTTCTGCAATCAGCGCTGGGATAAAGCTAATGGAAGTATTTGAGCCAGGTGGAACGGCGCTAGTGATCGATCGGTCATCGCAAACCCGATCGATTCTGAGCACCTTCGCCAAAGAGGTCGGGTTTACCAATGTCACTGGGGTACCGACCATCGGTGATGCCATAAGTCTTCTCGAGGCTGAAGAAATTTCCTGGATTATATGCCCGATGGTTCTTGCTGATTCAGTAAACACACTGCAGCTACTACGATTATGCTTAACGCTGCCAGAATTTCGCCACACCCGAGTCTCGGTGTTCTACGGTGAAGACCAGACCTATGTTCTGCCAATTGCCTTCGAGCTAGGCCTATTCACCTGCCACCCAGCGGCCTATAACAAGACAGCAATGATTGAAGCTGCGGCAATTCTAAAGCAACGCACTGATCAAAATGGCAAGGATTCGTGCCCGATCTCGGCAGAGTATTTGCGCGAAATACTGATCGCGCGCCAAGATCTTTCCGAACTCTTGCTATTTTCTGAAGCTCTTATGCTGCAGTATCCAGGGCACATGGGAATACTACTATGGCACGCAGAGGCCCAGGCCAGAAGCGGCGACAAGACTGCCGCCGCCGCCACCCTAGCGCAGATCAAGCTCCTTGATGCAGGGAGAGCCCAGCAGGCGGAGGCCATCCATAGCAAGCTCTTACCCGATATAGAGCTACCGCAGGCAGGAGGAGCAGGCGGAGCTAACATGCTGGGGATCACCAACGCCGTCGTTGTAGACCCAGACGAACTGTCGATCAATTCAGTGCGTGAAATCCTGACGGCCCTGGGTGCCGTAAATGTCGAGTACTTTACCTGCCCGGTCGAAGCGATCGCTTATCTTGATGGCCGGGCTGAACAATCTCTTGTGATCCATGAATGGAGACTACCGAAGGTCAGCGGTCCGATCTTTCTACAACGCATTAGGCAGCTGGGCCACGAAAAGACCCCCGTTATTATTCTAAGTTCACTGGTCAGCGGCAAAGACCAGCACTTAACCCGCGAGATGGGCGTGGCTATGGTTGTACAAAAGCCAATGTTGCGCGAAGAATTTCTGCAAGCACTCATCTGGACGCTGAAGCAGGAGCGTCACCCGACGGAAGTTGGCGTCCTTGAGCGCAAAATGATGGCCTTTTTAATTCGCAAGAATTTCCCCAGCGCCATTGATTTCAAAAAAACCTTAGTGCAAAGCGGGCGCATCCCAGAAGCCGTATCTAGCTACTTCGATGCCGAAATCGCCTATTATCAAAATCATTTTGAAGAGGCTAAAGCGGCGGGCTTTGCCGCCCTTAAAAAGGGCTATTCTTCGGTCCGCCTCTACAATCTAATTGGCCGGGTATTAATGAAGCTGGGCGACTTCGAAGCCGCGATCCGTTGCCTGGAAAAGGCGCAGGAGCTCTCACCCCTCAATATCCTGCGCCTTTGCGCTCTAGCTGACTGTAATAGCGAACTTAGCCGCGCTGCAGCAGGCCAAGAGGCACTCGATAAAGCCAAGGCTCTCGACCCAACCAACAGCGCCGTGCAGACACATGAGGCGAAGTTCAACCTCACCATTGGCGACGTCAAAATGGCCGGTCGCATCCTCCAAAAGCTAGATAACTTCGATGATGTTCTCAGCTACCTCAACAATCGCGGCGTCACCCTATCGCGCTCAGGAAAAATTGATGAAGCGCAGTCATTTTACCTACGAGCACTTGAAGCACTACCGGAAAAGGCCGATGAGGTAAGAAAACTTATCCATTATAATTTATCGCTCGCCTACGCCCGAGCCAGTGACCTAACGCTCGCCCTAGCGCAAGCGAATTTAGCCAAGGCAAGTCCCAATAAAAAGCTAGCCGAAAAGGCTTGCTCACTCTCTAAGCGCCTCGATGCCGCAATCAAAAGCGGCGCGCCGTTTAGTTTGCAGCAAAAGCAGCAAGATTGCGACGTCCCCATTGTCTTAACTGATCATACCGTTGATGCCGAAAAGGAGGCGGATTACCAGCTCCTTTCAACCAATCCCGGCGAGCAGTGCTGCCACCGCATCTTTTCTATCATTAATCCTGATGCCGCACTTCAAGAGCTTTATCAAAAACTGCCTCCGTTCAAACGGCGGCGAGCTATTGAACGAGCCGAAACCATGGGATTGGACCATAACATAAGGCGATAAAACTGTGGTTCGTGGCAAAGTGCATAAGCCAGAGACAAAAATATCGCCAAAAATTGGACCTAAGGAAGCCCTTATCGGTAAGATATCGCCAGACCATATTTTCTCGGCGAATTGGGTTAGCTAATGGCTGTGTCAGTCGAGCGCCTCTGCCTTAGCATAAGCGATCTGGGGAGTTTATATGTTCAAGGATAGTCCGATCACCTATCGAACGTTGTTGCGCTCCAGAAAACTGGAACTCGATCAGGAGGATGGATGGCTGTTGGCAAACCTCATTTCTTTGCCGATCATGCCACCAAACGACCCCACCACTTTGGCCCAGCGCCTACTAGATCTTTGCGCAAATCATCGCGACCTCAAATTGATTAAGCGGATATCCATCGTCGGTCGAACAGGCGGAGCCAACCGACTTTATGTCATATCCTCAGCCAATCTCAAGTCAATCGGCGAAAATCTGATGCCCGAATCTTACTCTTGCTTCGTTAACCCGAACGGTTCGCTGTTCTCCCTACATCCCAGATCGGTAAGATTTTTCACTAACGCCAGAGATGTTGTAGCGCAATTCATCGACTGTGGCGCGCCGGTCCAGCGATCTCTTACGCGGGTTGCACAAATGAACCTTGGTGCTGGTATTTGTTCAGGCATTTTTACGAATGAACAGTTAGTCGGATTCATTTTTATGAACGGCGATATCACCGGCCAAGACTTGGATGAACCTAATTTTGGCTTTCTACTTGAGTTCCTATTTGCCGCCATGCGCCCAGCCCTCGACAGCTATAGCCTATCAAAGACCTATTGGGCCTTATATAGACTCTCAATACAAGACCATACCGGGGACCGCCTTAATGCGTCGAAGCTCGGCGAATCCATCAAAACATCGGCTAAGAATGTCATTGGCAAAAGCTGCGAGGTCATAGTCGACATCCCACCGCAGCCGCACTCGTACCTGGTCTGCCACGGCATCATTGGGCAAATGATTGGCCGTACGCTTGCCTGCCTGGAATCTGCTGGCACCGTCACTCTTCACGTCACCGACGATGAGCTTTGGTTCAATATCAGCTTAAGCTCGCCAAAGCCCACTAAGCCACCCCTTCACCAACAAATCAAACTCGATGAAATTGCTGGAGATGCCCCAGGATTAGGGCTTGTTTATCAATTTTTGCAGCCTAATGAATTGCGCATTCGCATGGCTAAAGACGTTGCTTCAACTAATCCCAACATCCACTATTCAGTCAGTCCTTCCGATTAGCGGCGGTGACGCCGAGCGCTACGGGTGACTGTAATTACACCGCCACCTACTTCGCAACACCGGCGACGACGACCAACTCGTCAGGAGCGGGATTCCCTACGAGCCTGCAGCCGCCCAAACAAAGCCCAAGGGCGGGGTCGTGCGCAGCAGCAGGATCATGGCGCGATCCTTGCATTGACCAACTGCGTCGGTGCCTTTGGTCGCTGGTCGATGTACGTCACTGTTCCGCCAGTCGTCATCGGTCGTTTTATCGACATGGGCACGGTCCATTCTCGCTTATGCCACCTGCTTTTTTAACTGGAGGGAGCAATCAATGATTAGGATAGAAGTGAATCTGGTGCGCAAGTTCGTTTGGCTTCACATGGCCCTATTCGCTTTGGCCTCGACCGCGAAAGCTGATGTGCCAGATGTAGTACAAGTCTCAGGGTTGAATTATCACGGACCCGGGTGCCCAAGTGGCACCGCGCGTGCGGTGATTTCGCCAGACCGGCAGTCGTTTACGGTTATTTTTGACCGCTTTACCGCCGGCTCAACCTCCGGTTCAGCTAGTGGCAGGGCGACTTCGAGCTGCAGCTTGATCGCCGATTTGTCTTATCCAGATGGCTGGCAATTGACCATTGCCACGGTCGATTTTCGCGGCTTTGCCGCTGTGGACACCGAGGCTTGGGCCAAGGTGATGGCTCGCTTTCGGTTTCGCGGTGCTGGCTTTCAAAGGCCTGCGCAACTGACCATCATCGGCCCCTCGGTTAGCGACTTTCTTCTGCACGAGGAGCGAGGAAGCGGCCGAGAGTGGTCGCCGTGCCACCGGAGCTCCAGTCGCGACTTATTTGTCGATGCCAGTCTGCAGACCCATGCTCAAGGATCCAGATATGCCTACCTATCGATGGATTCGATCGATGGCCAGGCGCGGTCCTTGCGGCACACCTATTACGTGCAGTGGCGCCGATGTGTTTAGAGTGATTGACGCGCTCGATGGCACTTTCAAGCCGCAGCAATGCCATAGCCTGAGACATTGTTTCGGCTGAGAGGTGGACGCTAAGCGGATGATGCGACAGTGATTTCGGATTCGTCCGAGTCCGCAGCCGACATGATCGCTGTGGGTCGCTGCGGCACGTCCTATCACTTCTGGACATCGCAGCTAGACGCTAAACTCGCCCGCGAGTCGATGCTGACGTTGCCCGTATTGGGCTTGGCTATTGACGAATCACGGATGGCTGTACTAATATTCGTACAGCCATCCGGGTGCAAATAATTAAGGAGCAAGTTCATGTCCTCCACTGCTTCAAAAAAAGCACCCAGCAAACGAGCCGGCACGACATCGAAAAGGCCCAGACCAGGTATCGCGCGCTCCAACAGAGCCTCCGCTAAGGCGGCACAAAGCCTGCTTGAAGATCTTGGCTTTACACCGACGGAGAGTCGGCGAGAAGCAGTCAAGGCCGAGCTCTATGTGGCCATATTAAAGATCGTTCGAGAGCGAGGACTCACGCCGCGGCAGGTGGGAGAGATTCTCGGCAAACCACATTCGCGTGTGAGCGAACTACTCAACGGTAAGCTCAGCTTGGTGACTGCTGACACGTTAATCGGCTACTTGGATCACCTCGGTGCCGATGTCACCATTAAGGTGACCTGCCGCGCATCATAATGGACAACTCTTAGAGACGAGATGTCGTGCCGACGACTACCTCACCGTTTCATTCCATAAACATCTTTTCATCTACCAGTCGATACGCCACTGCAGCACCACGGTCGGTCTTAGCAGTTGTCGCCCGCTGGCGGCAAAATGCATCGCCGTGATCGCCTCCTCGGCGCAGCTAGGCAACGGCCTGGCAGGGTCTAAGGAATTTAAGTGCCGCAGCTGCCCCTGCTGGTCGAGTACCGCACTGACCGCAACAGATCCAGGCGAGACCTCCCACGCCTTTAAACAGGCGATCAATGTCAGATCCGCCTGGCGTTGGAACGCGAGCATAAACGTCCGGCGATCCAAGCCGCCATCAGGATCGACGGGGAGCAGCTCGCGGGGAACACTGGGCCTTCCGCTGGCTGCACTGGTCGCTTTTGATCCAGACCGCGTCTGTGCAGCCGGTGGTGGTGGTTCCTCGGGCGCCGAGGGGTCATCGCCGATCCTGCTGCTCCAAAACAGCATGCCGACGAGCAGCAGCCCACACCATTTACCGACGAGGAGCCAGCTGCTGAGCGTCACCGAATCTCCCATTCCCGGTCGCCGACGCCTTTGGGTTGCACCAATAGGTCGCGCAGCGGCAGATGTGAGGGTGGTGACCAAGTGAAGGGAAAGGAAAGCTGGATGCGCCCACGCAGATCGGCGACCCCAACGGCGACGGTGCCTTCGCGAACCGTTTCACCGCCCTCATCGTAGCGGTCCTTAGGTTCACCGGAAAACAGACGGGTTAACTCCAACAGGCGACCTTCACCGCTGCCGTGACCGATCTGCCGCTTTAAAAGCTTGGCGATCGTGTCCAGATAGCCCGCGACACCTCGTCGCTCATTTTTGTTTAGCTGCAAGACCGCAGCACCGAGGTCGGCGAGAAAGCTCGTGGCGTGGGTACTGGTCCTGGCGGAGCGTTCCCAGTCGTGGATGACCTGGGTAAAGGCCGCGCTCTGACGATGCGCCAAGGCTTTGAGCAGCGCCAACTCGTCGGCTTTGAATTTGACGTTGCTCAATCGACTGCCAGTCACGCTGGACGCCAAGGTATCAAATCCCTTGCCGTTGCCCGTCAACGCCTGCAGCAGTAGCTGGCGGCGAAAGACAGCGCCCCAGGCTGTACTCGGCAAAGAATTTTGCAGAGCACCGAGCATCGCCTCATCGTAGCGATACTCGGCGAAGATTTGCCCGGCGATTCCGGTGGCGAAGGCTTCTACCTCGTTGTCGCCGTCGGCTTCGCCGAGTAGCAACAAGCGCCTCACGACCGCCAGAGCCGCTGGCATATCGCCATGGCGGTAGGCCGACTCCGCCGATAGGGCCACAAGGTAGCCGCGGTGGGGCATGTCTGGAATCTTCAAGGCGTGGGCCACCAGCTGCTCGCGATCAGTTCCAGCTAGGTCTTCCCAGGCCAACAGGGCTAGCCATTCACCGGCTTCGGGAGTGTTTAGGCCTAATGCAACGGCCTTGACCAGCGCAAGCTCTTTGGCTTTAGGATCGTAGGGTGGCTTTGCCAAGACCTCAGCAAGGACGAGCTGTTGCCAGATAAAGCGGCGCTCTTGCTCAGGCAGCGCTAGCCAAGCGGCAGCGCTGAGATTGGCGTACCGAGCGAGTACCTGGCGCTGCAGCTCCTGGTCCTTTTCCTTCGCTGCAAGCTCAAGAAGACGCAGTTCCACCGCTTGTTCCCCGCCGATGCTAACATCTGAGGAGGTGGCGACCAGGCGCGCCTCGAACCATGCTTTTAGATTCAGATATTCAAAATGCCCGGCGTTCGCACGATCGACTAGGCGATCTGCTAGCCAGCTGCAGCCGGTCCCTTGAAGCAGCACGGCGCCGGGAATATCTGCGAGCAGCTGCGTTTGCTCCTCATCCAAGTGGTGTTGAAGGACGCCGCGATCTGCGGCACCGTACGCATCGGCGCGGTAGCCAACCTGCTGAAATCGCGAAGGAAAGCGGTAGATGTGCGCTTCCATCAAGCGGATCCAAGGCCACGGTTGATCGCGGGTGTGGAGGGTGCAGACATGCCCCTGAGTCGCACTTAGGGCGCGGTAATAGGGCAGATCTTGCACATGAGTGCTCATGCGACTGGCAAGCTCGGTGAGGCGCCAAGCTTCGAGCGGATGTTTGTTTAGTAGATGATAACGAATCGTGTCCGTCAGGCGTTCCGACCATAGGGGCGAACCCGGTTCGATCTGCTGGTATAATGCGCCGGCCTCTTTTGCCTCGCCTCTTTTGAGATGCTCCCTAGCCTTGGTCAGCACCTCTGGCTCAGCGCCGTAGGCCAAGCTAACCAAGCTAGAAAGTAGCACCCAGACCGCTAGTTTTAGTGTGCGCCGAACGACCATAGCACCCCGCCGCTATAGTAAGCCCAGTAACGCAACTGGCCAGATCCGCCCACAGGTCGCACTTGCATTGCCTCAAACGACAGGCCGAAACTTTGCGGCATATAGACCTGCCAACGCAGGCCAATCTCGATATTGAGCTTGGCATAGGCAGGGTCCTGACCAGCCAGAGGCGCTGGTGGATCGCTGCGCATGGGAATCCACGTCCGGTTGAGGTGGTTGTAATGGGCCCCGCCCCAAGCTAGCAGGATTTGCTCAAAATCGGGCAACAGCGGACTAAAGCGGGTCATCGATCGCCCCTCAAGGAGACCAAAGCCGTAACCGCCAAAGAGTTCGTAGCGCGTCGACTGGGCGCCTTGTTTGAATGGGGTGCGCCCGATCGCATTGGACGATGGCGTGCCATGGACCATCGCCCGGCGCAAACCAAAGCGCAGGAGTGAGCCGCCGCTCACCGGTATGCCAACACCGAGTTCGACGGTATCGGTGTCGAAGTTGTTGGCTTCCGCGGTGTAACCGTAGCCGAGTTGTACTTCGGCACTGGCGCGGCGCCAATCGTAGGCATGGGGGCTTTCGGCGCGTGAGGTCACTTCTTTGACGATCCCAGCGACGCTCATGCCTTCTTGCGCGTGACCCGTGCTTGCCGAAGTAGCAGCAAGCCAAACGATGATCGCTATGATCCGGCCATAAACGGCCATCAGGTCCCTCCCGCGCTGGGCTGCGGATAAACGGGGTTGGGACAGCTGTTTTCTTGGAAGTTGCGCCACGTCTCGCTCGCCTGATAGGTGCCGGTTGCGTCAAAGAATGGGTTATCGCAGTAGCGCGTGCAGCGCTGCGTGTATTTGCCGAAGTCCCAGCTGCCGGTCGACCACTTTTGGTCGCCGAGGGCTTCGTAGGCCGAGCTGCTTTTTTGATACGGCACCACAGAAGCGATCTTACCGGTCAAAGCCGCCTTATAGTTGATCCCGCCCCAAAAAGGATAATCCCAGGCGATGCCGATCCGGTACTCACCAGGCGCATCTTTAGACAGCCACAGCTTATTGATGGCATCGACCGAGGTGCCAGCGACGTCGTCGGCTTGCGTGGCGGTGCGGATGCGGAACGAAGCGAGGGTCTTATCTTCCCGTTCCGGGCACATTCTGGCCGCCTCCCCCGCATGAATCACAAAACGCTCGTGATCGAAGTAGGTGACGGCCTTGCTGGCTTCGTTCAGCGTATTGACGCCGGTCGGTACACTGTAGAGCTGCAGACTTGGGCTGTGCGCCAAGCCCTTATCGCCATATTTTTGCACGTAGTCACGGTACGCCGACACCGACGGGAGTGGCCCCAAGGGGGCGACGAAATTGATCACCTTCAGATCTAGCGCAGCCGCTGGCGTGATCGTGCAATTCTGATCGGCAAATGGTGCCGTCTGCGGTGACAGCACCTGAGGCAACAAGGTCTGTGGACACCAAATGATCGATTGGCGCTGCGTTGCGGTGGGCACGAAGTTGACGGTCGAATCGTAGACAAAGGCTCCGACCAGACGCGGTGAGGCCGTATGGGCCTCGGCGTTGATCAGGTTGTATAGAGCGGAGCTGACACTTGACTGAATTTGGGTAAACTCGGAGGTGAACAGTTCGTGCAAGACGACGACAAACAAATAATCATTGCTCGTGGTCGCCTTGCTGCGCGCATCGGCCAAACGCGACGCCAGCATGGTCGCAAAGTCTTTGGCAAACACCGACTCTTTGCCGATGCGAAAGCATAGATCGGTCGGTCGTCGACTCATGCCGAGGATGAATTCTTGGTAGGAGAAGAAGTCCTCATCGACCATGCTCCCTGCAGCGGGATCATCTGGGCAGATACGCACCACAAGGGGGATCTGCGTCGTCTGGCTGAGCGGTGTGAGGATGGTCGGGTCAGTGGGGTTGCTGATCTCGGGATTGCGCCGGCCAAAGGAGTTCTGCACGCCACTGGGCAGGGGGACCCCCTGCTTGTCCAGAGCCTCAATCTGAAAGCAGGCGCCGTTTTGCCCCTGCGCCTTGTCGAGGCTGCCGCTAAACCAAGCGCTGGTACCGGTAAAGCGGAGGTCATCGCTGCCGGTTTGGCCGGCGCAAAAGCTAGCCGGGTAGAGCAGCGGCGTCGCGCTAGCGCTTTGTGCCGTCGCGACCGTCGCCGTGTCGACCCCGTGCAGCACGACGCTGTTGGCGTGGAACCGGCGGACTAAGCCAAAGGTCGGCACAAGCTCGTCCTGTGGCGAACCAAAATTATGATGGATACGCACCTGCATATGACTGTTGGGTTCGTCAAAGACGCCATAGGCAAGGGCACTGAACGCATCTGAGGAGGTACCGGCGGCGTGTTTGGCAACGTCCAAGCTCTTTTGCAGGTCGGTGGGAGAATCGGCGTCGTAGAGAAATTTGAGGTCGACGCGGTTCACCGGACGGGCGCTCTTAAAGCTAAAGCTGCTACAGATGCGATTGCCTCCACAAGGCAGCTGTAGATGTTCATGCACCCCTTGGTTGAAATCGATCGGCGCAAACGCATGCTCCTCAACGCCGCCATCCGCCGACGTCGCGCTCCACCGCATCTGCCAGCCTGAATGCACCAAGCGCGAGGAACGTTCACTCAAACTGAAAAAGATATAGGCCACCTGCTCATTGGCAAACCAATGCGCGGACCCGAAGTCAATGGTGCCAAAATCGGCGGTAAGCGGCACTTTATGCCCGCAACCGAAGAGCGCTGCCACTGCCGCGACCATGCCGAGCACCGCAACCTGCCTTACCTTTGCGGTGCCAAGCTTCATGGTTTCTGCCCTTGCAGCCACTTCACCAGCGCATCGGTATCGCTGCTCACCCGACTCTGGCGCGCGGCGATGCCGCTGTTACTAGGGTCGACTTGATCAATGGAGGTCCCCTTAAGACTTGGACCGGCTTTACCTAGCCACTCACTAAAATAGCCACTCGTGGTGTTATTAGAAATGACGGTGTAGAGACGACTGAAGGCCGGTTTACCCGAGTCTCTTAGCGTTTGCCACGCGGCCCACTCCTGGGTCGCTACGACGTCGGGTGGGGTGAGTCCAGGGTCGCCTTCCCAGAAGGCGGCCTTTAAATGGACGACCGCGCGGTTGCCCGTGACGTCAGCAGGCGAATTGGCCGTGCCCCAGGGCTGCGTATCGATCGCCGCGGCTTGCACGGCGGCCAGCTTCGTGCAATCGCTGGCGCTGATTTGAATCGGCACCACCGTCACGGTATCGGCAAGAGCTTGCAATGCAGCCCCGATCGAATCCACCCGCATGGACCACTCGTTGGAACGGTACTGGCGCAGACCTGATGCCGGAAAGCAGGTGTCGCTCGCCACCGCACCCGCACTCATCGTGATCGGCTGAAACAGGATGTAGGCAAAGGTCTTCGTCGCCACAGGCACCGTCTTTTTCGGTGCTTGGCTGCCCGTTTTGACCTGCGGCACGTCCCAGCCCTCGTAGCAGCCGGTGCATAGGACCGCTAAAAGCAGCCCCAATCGTGCATATTTGAATGACTTCCGGGTATTCACGACACCGGCTCGACTAAACTCGAATTGATTTTGCGTAGGTCGATAGTCCCATCGGCATGCAGGCGTTTGATGTAAGTGGCAAACTTTTCATGCGCGATGCGCGCCCCTTTAGATCCGTCCAGCGGAACGAGCGGCATCTGCTTTTTGATGGCTTCGGCGAGGCGTGGGTTGATCTTCGCCAGGACATCTCCCGCCCATGAGAAGCCTGCCAGGTACTGACCCGCCTCCTCAGGAGTGATCAGCAGTAGGGCCTCGGTCAAGATCTCGACGGGCAGCAGGGGCAAGGCGTCGTCGAGGAACACCGCCGGGGCCATATTATGGACAAAGCTCGGATTGTCCTTGCCGATGTTGGCGATCAGTTGGCGGCGTTTAGCCGGCTCAAGGGCGTTAAGCGCCGCTTCCAGCAAGGGGATGCGGTCGACGCGGATGGTCCGCAGCGAATCGCCCTTATCGGTATAGATGCGGCGCAGCTTTTGCGCGACGCTGCGGACGAAGCTATCCGACATCTTGTCGACACTGGTGAGGTGTTCGACAAACTTGGCGGTAAAAGACGGGTTGGCACTGGTGAAAAAACGCTCGCGCAGCGCCCTCGGTGCGTAGGCCACGGCGGCGATCGCTTCTTCTTCCGTCAAATCGCGGAGAACACCGACGAACTCGTCCACCTCAAGACCCATCAAGAAGTTGAAGTCATCCGCCAAGGGCTCGGCATCGATGCGCACTTTGGCGGCGGTCATGTCGCGTTCGAGGCTGCCGAGAAACTTCCACATCGCCTGAGGGTCGTCGTTGCTCTCGTTGGCCGCGTATTTATCGCTGAGGATGCCGAGGGCGACCCGGTATTCGGCCTTTTCTTTAAAGGGAACGAGGAGTTCCGGGCCAAAATACTGCAGAAACGAGCAGAGTTCGGGATAATGCTCTTCGTCGAAGTGCTTTTTCAGGGTCAGTTCAACCAAGCGCTTGTTCGCCTTGAGCTCGCCGCGGATCTGCTCCACGCGCGTCAACAGCATGTGCGGGGTTGGCTCGGCTTGGCCCGTGCGCACCTGCGTCATCAGGTCGGTGGCCCGCGTTCTCGCTTGGCTAGCACGCCGGCTTTGTCCGGTGCCGAGACGGCGGATGCCCCAGACGAGAAGAAGCGTGATCGCGGTCAGCAGAATCGCCAAGACAAACCAGGGTAAAAACGGCAGCAGGCGGTTCCACAGGCCCTCTTGCCAAGTCGGAGGTATTTGGTGCTGGGTGTCTTTGGCTTGAGCCGCCTGGGCGGCGGCGTCGGCCTTGGGCTGAAGTGGCTTGGTGGATAGCTGCACATCGACGCCGACGGTCTTGACCTTCTGGCGAATGCGCTGGCGCAGGTTGTTCAGTTCATCGTTCTTCAACGTCGGTTCGTACGCTAGTTCGCAGAGCACCGACGTGAGCCGGTATTGCGCCGCAACCGTCGTGCCGGATGTCTCCAGTCCGGGCAGGGAGGAATCTGCGGTTTGATCGAGGGTCTCAAAGCGACTGGGCTTGCAACCGAGCGAGTAGCAGCTCCCTGCTGGGCACTCCTCGTCGAGCACAGCGGCGAATCGATCCTGGATTTCGCTTGCCTGCTGGCGCACCGCGGGCGGGAACTGCACACCTTGAGCCAGCGCCGCAGTAGCCACCGTCAACGGCGATAAACTCAGTACTACGACCCACAACTTCGCCATTCCCGTCCCTATCCACCGCATAACTTGCCTTTCCTTAAACGCGCTAGCCGCCGCGATCATTTATTGTTTCGGGGATCTATCCTTGTCCAGGGCCTTGATCTGTTCCTCGACGCGTGGATCCGGCTCGATGTCCTGGGCCTTCTGGTAGGCCTTGAGGGCTGCTTCGCGTTCACCCATCTTGAGTAGCAGCGAGCCTTTGGTGCGCAGCGTCTTGGCGTGGCTGGGATAGCGCTTCAGGAGTTGTTCGGCATATTCGAGTGCCAAGGCGTAGTTGCCGTCCTTGACCAGCTCGCGGATGCGTCCCTCGGTTTTTACCAAGCTCACCTCGGGACTCTTTTTGCTGACGGGATTGCCGCCTTTGACGTAGGCCTCTTCGAGGTCTTTGTCGGCATCGGCTGGTGCCAGCGGGGCCAGGGCGATGGCTTGCGGGGCGCTGCGGCTCTTGTGATCGATGACGATCTGCTGGCCTGAGCTAAGCACCGGGATCAGCACCTCCGTCGAGGTCGAGCCATCGCTGTAAACGACCTTGACGTTATGCGGCGATAGCACTCTGGGCGCATCTTCCTGGCCCTTGTCGCGCTTGGCCATCGGCTTTTCGACCTCGTCCTCGACGACATAGCGCCAGAACTCGCGGGTGGAATTGCACGCAGTCAGACCGGGCAGCAAGGCCAGGGCTAAAAGCAGCCACCAAGAGCGGGCGGGACCAGAGCAGTTCATCACACTGTCCTCACAATAGAAACGGCATAAAGAGCGGGTTATAGAAGTTAAAGCCGATACTGAACTGGCCCTTCGACGAGATCGAGCCGAAGATGCCGTAGCTGTTGGCAAAGGTATACTCGACCATGCCTTGGCCGACGAACTGCGACGACACGTCGCGCGAACTGCCGGAACTTTGGGCGAGGTTTTGCAATGGGAAATAGAGGCTGCCGCCCAGATGGAGGCGCCGCAGTTTGGGCATCATATAGTGATAGACGATACCGACCGACACATCAGGATTGAGCAGCGAGATCGCCACGCCGCTCAGGTGTTGGTTGCGGTCGCCCCATTGCTCGATGAACTCGAGCTGGAACAAGGGGTTCGGATATAAGCCCAAGTTGATGAACACGTAAGACAGCGACTCCCCACGCAGTCGCCGGTCGCGTTCGGCGGCGAAGTTGGTCCATGGCTTCACCTGGTCTAGGCGTTCACTACTGTCGGCTAAACGGCTCCAGATCAGCCGGCCGTCGGTCAAACTAGTGATGCGCACCTGCACTCCCGAGGGGGTTTCTTGAATCACCGTGAGGGCTTTGGCAGCACTATAGCGATGATCCTTTTGCAAGCGCCCCAGCTCACCCAGCGACAACTCGCCATTGTAGATGTCAAGCCCATTGCCTGGCCGCACGTTGAGCCGCCATGCATCGCAATCGGGGCAGGCGATGATCGCTTGGGGGGTGTTAAAAATCGTCGTTAGCGTCGCAAGGGCGGCTGCGGCAAAATCGTCGCGCGATTCGCGCCAGTGGTGGAGCGGTGGAGCGAGCAGCATCGGCGTCGCTTGCTGCAGCAGCGACGGGTCCGCTTCGGTCGCTTGGCGCAGGGCATCCTCTAAAACCTGCAGGTCTGAAGCGGTCTGCGGCAGCATCGCAAAACCCGGACTTGCGCTCGACAACCAGGACCAGGTCGCCAGCAACGCCAACCGCAGGGATGTCATGGTACGGTTTACCATCTCACCACCACCCCACCGCCGATGCAGTGGTACGGGATGCCCAGCAGCGACTTCTGCTCGACGCTATCATTGTCCTTCAAGATCGGGATGTCCTCGATAAACGCGAGTAGCCCCATGCGGTACTTGATATGCACCTCAAGTCCCAGTCGGTATGCGACTAAGGTCGCGCGTGGTTCGGCGGTGGTGTTGCGCAGGGTATCCAGGTCGGTTTGACCTTGGGCGAAGGACGCAGCTCCGGGTCCGCGCATGCGGATATATTGGGCGCCGAAGGTCCAGTATAGATCCGGCGCAATCAGCGACGGTTTATCGCGAAACATGAGCCCCATGACATGCCCGCCGACAGTCCAGGCACTCAGCGAATCCTTGATGCTGGTAAACCCAACTGTGACCCCGGCGCGGATGGACCGTTTAGGCAAGGGCACTGATTCGACGCTTTGCTCAAAGAAAGGCAGCGGCACAGCCGACACCGGCGCCGAGGACCTGTTGTTAAAGCTGCGAATCGCCAAGCGCGAGGAGATTTCGATGGGGTCGCGACCGGCGAGGATCTGCCGTTGCTGCTCACGTGCCTCGGCTAAGCTAAGCAGCGGATTCGCCTCGCGCAGCACCCGGCGGGCGCTCAGACTGGTGCTAAAGGTTTGTGCCCAAAGGATGCGTTGAGACGCAGTGAGTTCATAGATCTGGGCGCGCAGCACCAGTTCGCGCCCTTCAGCCTCAAAATCCAGGCTCAGCGCTTGCCGCTCGGGCATATCGTGCAGTATCTGCGCCAGGATCTCCGGCTGGTCGATGCCGCGCCCGAGGATCGTTCCTTGCGGGTTGGACTTAGCCACCCACCTAGTGCACGGACCACAGTGCGACAACTCGACCGGAATACCGGGGTTTTGCCGCAGCAGCTCGAAGATGCGGTTTTCGACGAGGACATTAAATCGTTCATCGAGGCCGACCGGCGCGGCGATATCGGCCAAAACCAGTTTGGCTTTGCCGCTCAGTGGTGGCGCATCCTGCCATGAGTAGACCATCTCATCGACGAGGTCGGCTGCCATGAGCCGCACGTCCATGGTGATGGGGCCCTCCGGCTCTTTAGTCGCGGCCAGAGACCGCGACGCTGCGCTTAGGCTCAGCCAGCAAAGACCGAAGGCGAGAGCAACGCGGATGCGGTGGTGACGATTCATAGCGACCACAGGTGCTGTGCCTCGCCTTCTGCCGACTTGGCGGTGACCGCAAAGAGCAGATCCGCCTCAATCGCCAGGCGCACCGCCACTAAAACCGCGACACCCCCGGACGCGGGCGCGCTGGCACGGGCGACGCGAGCGCCACCCAGAGTCTGACTCAAAGCTTGGCGGTACACGCGCTCAAGATGCGGCCTAAGATTCGCAGGCCCGCTGGAGACGGACACCGTCCAGATCTTGTTCTTTAACGACGGTTGCGCAGTTAACAGCTGCTGTGCGGCCCGCGCGGCGAGTACGGCCCGTGCGGGGGCCTGCGCCAGCAGAAATTCGCTGTAGGAATCGCGCTGGCCATAGTCGAAGATCGTGCGTTCGCATAAGTACACGCCGTCCAGGCTATAGGTCGAGGCTTTGCCACGCCCTCCCACGCCTCGTTCCTGCTGTTCCATCGCCGAAGGCTCGCGGCATGCTGGTGGCTCGTCGCGCAGCAGGGCCGCGTCATACATCGCCTCCGGCGCCATACCGGCATTGCCCGGGCTGGCCAGACCAATCATAAACAAAATCTGCAGCACGACGGCCTGGATCACCCCTTGACCTCCGCAGCGGATAGCTGCGTGCGTAGTCGATAATTGTATATAAGGCCCGCACTGTACTGGATCAGAGCTCGCTCCTGCCGCTGCTGCCTTGCGAATGGGGACTGCGGCAACTCTAGCCCGCGCAAGGCCAGGTAGTAAAGCGCAATAGGGCCGTAGATTGCGGTGACGTCTAGGCGCAAGGGATAAACGCGGTCGATGGACCCATTGGCTTGCACGAGCTGGATCTCGGCCGCAGCGGTCAAATCCTCCACACAAGGAAACAGGGAGAAGCTTAGGATAAATAGCGGCAGCGTCCAACTGCAGTAGTCGCGCCTGTGGTCGCGGTCCACGTAGCGCACGGTAAAATCGACCGGAGTGGACGTTTGGCTCTCTTCTTGAACCTCGTCGGCGTCGCCTTCGCCCGCTTTTGCCTTTGGTAGTAAGCCGGGAGCGCCGCTTACTTTGGCACCCATGCCTTGCAGCAGACGTGCTAGAGCGCGGCAACCATCGAATATAGCCGGATGCCAAGCACGTCCTTCGACCTGCCCCTCACCGCATTCAATCCCGATGCTAGTACCTTCGAGCGAGGTTTCATCAAAGGGCAGCTCTACCGGCTTGATCCAGTCGCCACGCGGATGGGTCAGAGTGACGCAGCCGATGTTTAGATTTAGAGATAGCACGGCGACCAGCGCGGTGCGGCTACTCAGCATCGGCGAACTCATCGGCGTTGGGTTTGCTAAAATTCAACTTCGCGGATATATTCTGCAAATAAGATTGAAGAAAATCAACCAGCATCATCTTGTTTATGGAGCATCGACCCCAGTGATCACTCCTCTGCTAGGTCTTCTGACGTTGATCATGGTTGGCTTCGTCGCGCTGTCCGAACGCTCGGCGGCCAAGCTCGGCTTTCTCGATCCACATGCCGCCTTCGTCGTCTTTGGCGGCGTCATCGGCTCGCTGCTGCTCGCGATCGATCGGCGGGCGCTATGGCGGATGCTGCAATCCTTGCGCGAGCTCCTGCCATCGACCAGCACCCTGTCGAGGGAACAGATGCAGACCGCCAAGGGCCTCGACGATATGCGCGGCGCCTGGCGCGAAGGTCGGCGTGCGACCATCCTCGAGATGGCCGATCGCGGCAGCACCCTTGAGTTGCGAGTAGCCGCTGATGCACTGCTGCGCCAACTCAGCGGCGCAACCTTGGATGAACGCTTTGCCCAGCTGCGGTCTGATTACATGCACCGGTACGGCGCCGTCATCGAAGGCTGGGAAATGGTTAGCCGCCTGGCGCCATCATTCGGCATGGTGGGCACCGTCACCGGCATGGTGCAGCTGTTTCGCAACATGGCCGAAAACTCGTCTAACCTCGGCGGCTCCATGGCGATGGCCTTGCTGGCGACGCTATACGGCATCACCACCGGTGCCGCCATCGGTGGACCGATGTCCTCGCGCGTCAACAATCAGTTAAACGACCGCCTCACCCAGCTCGAGTTGTTAGAAAAGACGGTGGCTGGTTTAGTCAGCGAGAGTCGAGCCCAGCCATCGGGTGGTGCCCTTTGACCCTACGCCGCCTACGCTCGACGAACGAAGGTTGGTTGACGTCGTATGCCGACCTCATCACCAATTTGCTGTTGTTCTTCGTCCTCATGATTGCCGCCTCGCATGTCCAGACCAGCAAGATGGAGAAGATCGCCGAGGCGCTAAGTGGCGAGGCTGCCTCTGAATCGCTCGAGTCGGCCAGTAAAAAGGTCAAGCAAGCGCTTGAAGAGCAAAAGTTGAGCCAGGACGTCAGCGTCCAAATGACCGATGAAGGGTTGGAGATCGCCTTTAATTCCGGCGTCACCTTCGCCTCCGGTCAAGCCAACATCCTGCCCAGCATGGAAGCGCCGATGGCCAAGGTGCTGGCAGTGGTAAAGCCTTACGCCGAAAAATATCATCTCGCCGTCGAGGGGCACACCGACGAGGTGCCGATCCGCAGCGGTGCTTATAAATCCAACTGGGAGTTGTCCAGTGCCCGCGCGATGCAGATCCGCGAACACCTAGAGACCGTCGGAGTCGCAGCGAAACGCATCCGTGTCGAGGCCTATGCCGATACCAAGCCGTTCACGCCAGAAAAGGGGGTCGAGCTTGACCGGAACACGCTCCTTGGCAGGCAGCGCCGTGTGGTTATTCGCCTGTATTAGTCTACTCGCGACCCTGACGACCGGTTGCGCGACGATCGTCGTCGGCGTGGCTGGTGACGACGAAACCGAGTTTAGCTCTGAGCCAACCGGTGCTGTCGTTACGGTGGCCAATGGTCAGTCCTGTACGACGCCTTGTAAGCTGGTGGTCAAGCCGATCGTCACCCAACAGGTCAAGGCTAGTCTCGACGGCTACGTGGACCAAGAGGACACCTTGGTTCGGCGCATTGCCTATCCGTTCTGGGGCAATATCCTTTTCGGCTCGCTCGGCCTGATCACCGCCGCCGTCGATTGGTTGGATCACCATATCTGGACCTATGAGAGCGACAAGATGCACTTTGCGCTGGAAAGCGATGACGAGGAGGCAGCGGAAACGCCACCGGCGGCGGCGTCCCAGGATGTGCCGGAGTCAGCTGCGCTGCGGCGCTTGAAGCAGTCGTATCCAGAGGACTACATGCTGGAACAAATACGCAATTATTACGGTGGTCAAACAGCTGAAGCAAACAAGAAAATCCTGGCGAGACTCTACAAATTAATGCTGCACATGCAAGCGCAAGGCGACGACGTCGACGTCGACGAGGCAGTCAGGCAAGACCGCTTTGACCAACTGCGCGAGCCAGTGAGCGAGGATGCTACAGCCCCAGCAGCGCCCGAGCCCGAGTCCAAATCTTGAGGGCCAAGAATTCGAACTGGCCATGCTCAAGGCGGTACTTGCTCTGAAACATACGGTAGCTGCTCGCGACGCGTTCGTTGTGCGCATTGTTCAGCATCAGCGCCGGTTGACCGATGCGGCGTTCCACAATGGGCTCAGGGCTGAAGACATAGCCAAAGCGCCGAATGACGCGAAAATAAAAAAGAAAGGGAATGGTTATCTATGCAAATTTCCTCGGCATCGCGGACAAAGCGGATTTGAATCGAGAACTCAGGATTGCCTTTACGAAGGCTTTTTCTGCGTGTTTTCCACTAAAGGAAGTCATGGGCAGCCTCGGGCGGTTTTTTACTGGACTAAGACCGAATATGTCGTTGGACCCTCTTACCGGGGAGACTTCTTTTGGACTGACGCTTGCTGATGGGGGTGGAGAAGTTCCGTTCGAAGACATCATGACTCGCATAGGAAATCTGACATCGCAAGGCGGGGTATGCCCACTTCTTATCATGGACGAGTTTCAAGACTTGCATTTTATCTCGGGCGCAGAAGCAAAAATGCGCGATGCCTTGGAATCGTTACCAAGTGGAGTGGCCGTCATCGTCCTTGGCTCGAAAAAACACATTTTGTCAAAAATATTTGCCCGTCCAGACGCCCCGCTGGCAGGATGGGGCGAAGATATTGAAATGCCTTGTATAGAAAAGGAAGTATATCGTAGCTATGCCAACGAACGCTTTGCGCTTCATGGACTTTATTTACCCTCCGACTCCAGTAATTTTCTTCAAGAACGACTGGACCAGGTCCCAGAGGCGATGAATATGGTGTGCGCACGTCTCATTGCTCTATGTGGGAATATCCCTCCTCCTAAAAAAGTACGCTCTATCACCACTGACGATGTAGGCGTTGCCATCCTATCTTGGTTGGATGCCAGATCCGACCGCTATCGAGAATATCTGGCCGGCTACACCAGCCATGAATCAAAGGTGCTTGCTGCGGTGGCGCGCAAGCGCTTGGTAAAGTCACCCCAAAGCAAGGATTTTTTGCTGACTATCCCCGGGATATCCTCAAGCGGTTGTATCAGAATCATAAAAAAACTTGAGGATCATGCGGTGGTTTATCGAGAGTCCGGTGATAACCCCGGATATTTCCTCGCAGACCCTCTGCTGGCCGAATTTTTACGACGCTTTTAACTGATCCTGGAAAAATGCCATACCAACTAATTGCACAGTGGCGCTTTCGGGAACTGTCCGCAGATAAATGATTCTATCCAAGATTTAAGGCAGCCCAAAGCTGCCTAACCTGGTAAGTGGCCCCGCATCAAGGTTTGCACATCGGCGCATTGGGGAATTGAATGCAGAGGAAGGCCTTGAGCTGTGCGGCATCGGCCTCGGCTTTGTCGGCACGAGCTTCAGCGTTATCGGCGCGGTCATCGGCCTTATCGGCACGGTCTTCGGCTTTGTCGGCTCGGGCCTTAAGCTGCGCGACTGCGGTCTGGCTGCCGGCCCCAACATGGACGAGCATCAACACTTGGTGGCCAGATTCGTGGGCGATCCCATCGCTCCATTCTTTCACAGCGATGGGTGTACCATCATAGGCGCTCAAGGCAACCCCAATGATGCCGGACTCTGCCGGACCTTTGGCGCGCATGGCTTTACCAGGCGTGCTAGAGGACACCAGGAAATCGCCGATGGCGATAGGACCACCTTCTAGGGTGACGTTTGCCGGTACCCGTCCGGCGAGGGCGACCGGCCGCGAGGATGCGCTGTCAGACCCCAGCTCCAAGCCTGGGCTGGTGGAGATCACGCCGGCGGCGTTGGCTTGGTTTGCTTGTTGAGATTTGGCGAAGACGACGCCAGCACCAGTCGGCGCGGCCTCGGTCACGACGATGTCACCGGCGACTAGGCTGGGATCGCTAACTGGCATGTTTTCGGCCAAGTCGGCGCCTTGCAGCGTGGTCGTGGTGGCGTAGATCTTTCCGGCCACAGCGCCAGCGCAGTTGCCAGCAGCGGATTTAACACAGAGGGAGCCGACCACGTGAAGGGTGTTTGATGGGGCGGTGGTGCCAATCCCGACATGCCCACCGATGACCACAAGTTCGCGGGTGCCCACAGTCAAGGCATGGGCCATCACGCAGGATATTGCGATTTGACGACGTTGTTAGGCAAGTTTCTTCTTAGTCCTAGCCCGGTGCGCCCTCTGCTCCTTTAGCTTCACTTCGTATTCTTTGAAATCATTGAAAATGGCGTCCAAATCGTAATTAAATTTCTTGGCATGGGCCTCACGTACAGCGTGAATTTCCGCAACAATTGGATCGTCCAAAGTCTTGGTAGCCGCCTTCTTTTTTTCAGCCGTGGTCATTTTACGCCTCGCTTGGTGCCCATCAATTCCTGTGGGGTGCAGATAATAGGACAATTCACGTTGAAACCACGCGCAACGACCTCAATGGCTTTCCGAATTTCTGCATTCGCTATATGCGTGCAGTTCCACGTCACCAGAAAGTCAAGACGTGCATAGCTAGCAACAGCTATATGCAAAGCATCCTCTTCAGCCTTCTTGGGAAGAGCGCCCCTTTCTACGATGGCACGTGCCATGCTTATCGCTTCCGCCTGAATGTCAGCCAACTCCAGCGCATCAGCGACTGCAAGCCTAGCTCTGGCAGCGTTCTTATCGCCGGCTTCTATCTCTTTCACGACCACCGCTGAAATAAAGAGATCGAAGCGCTTTGTTGCCGTCTTCCACCATTCCTTGGTAATCGCCTGATTTGACCTAACAATGAGATTGCGACCCTGCCTCGCGGTCAAGTAGCTAATGACGCTGCTTTCGACGTATACCTTTGGCTTCATTTGGTCCCTCAAACCTCTTGCAACGTCGGAATTTTAGCAGATTCACCTATATTTGACCACGAAGTCCCGGCAAGCAGCCGAAATTTCGGTCAGGTTGATGGAAGACACGTAGAGCCAAAAGATTGAGTTATTGCCCGTATATGTGCTTTCAACCCAGTATAGCAGTGGCACCTGAATGCCGGTACCTCGATCTGACTGCTGGTACCTCGTCGCCTGCATGCGTCAAAGACTGCACGGATCGTCGCCAATATTCGGTGGTCCGGAGCCTACCTGATTCTATCCAAGATTTAAGGCAGCCCAAAGCTGCCTGACCTGGTAAGCGGCCCCGCTTCAAGGTTTGCACATCGGCGCATTGGGGAATTGACCGCAGAGGAAGGCCTTGAGCTGTGCGGCCTCGGCCTCGGCTTTGTCGGCTCGGGCCTTA
>Ga0315284_10001595_pt1 | contig 32458 bp, 21 predicted proteins | sample YL17G09_16_MG_FD_203696 | JGI IMG/M metagenome (GOLD analysis project Ga0315284, IMG submission 203696) | Sediment microbial communities from Yellowstone Lake, YNP, Wyoming, USA - YL17G09_16 | ecosystem: Environmental > Aquatic > Freshwater > Lake > Sediment | place: USA: Wyoming | collected... | reverse complement strand
GTAACTCTGGATATTTTCTACCAGACCTTTCTGGTTGTCATATGTGGATGTGGGCTACTAATAATCATCTACCCATGGGTTTAAAATTAATGGAGGAACTTGGATTTAGATATATCACTAACGCTGTTTGGACTAAGACCAATTTTGGGATGGGTAGATATCTACGTGGTAAACATGAGATTTTATTGTTTGGGACCATTGGTGTTATGCTGCCGGAAATTAAAAATATATCTACCTGGATTGGTGATAAAGCAATTTCCACGACTAAACATAGCAAAAAACCGGAAGAATCATATAAATTAATTGAAACGATTTCACCAGGACCCAGAGTTGAATTTTTCGCTCGCCAATCACGTCCTGGATGGATAAGCTATGGTAACCAGCTGGATTGTGATGATACTATTAAATCTGATAATGTTGATACTTCTATAGAAGGGTGATTTATGGCTAGTAGAACTCCGCATTATGTAGGTATTGCTGCTTTGGTTACTGCAATATCAACAGCATTATTGGGTTTTTGGCAGTTTTATGTAAAAACACAATATAATGAAAATATGATGCGTAGTATGTTTGCGATGATTAATTACAGATTGATTAAGATTGAGAAGAAGCTTGATATTGAACCACCAGTTTTCTTCAATGAAAAGGTTATGTCACCAATTGTATTATCAAGTGATGAACGTGTGGTTAATGAATGTTCAAATGATACAGAATGTCGTGGTGGATTTAGTTGTACTAGAGGTAAATGTAGGCTAACCAAAAAGATGTTAAGTTTTGATACGATACAGATGTTAGTTAATCAAACAGGTAAACCCTTAGATGCGCCATCTGAATAGGAGAATACTATGGTAGAAGAAAACACTGAAGTTACTAAGGTTGTAGAAGCCACTAATGTGATTGAAGTTACCAAGATTTCTGAACCAACAGATAAAACACAAATAGTGATGAATACTCGAATTAAGGAACTCTTAAATGGAATGGGATTATTAGTATCAGGTGATTATTATGAGGCTTTCAACGAATTTGTAATTGAAAGTGTTAGACGATCTGGTATGCGAGCCAAGGCAAACAATCGAAAAACTGTTAGAGCATTTGATACTATCTAGCCAGAAATCTGTGGTTGATTATTCTTTATGCCACAGGTTGAAGACTTTACTTCTGAAATTCTAATTAAATCTAGGTGTAGGCATAAAACTTTATTTTTCGGTAGTGGTGGATATTATTTAATTTGCGCGGAATGTTCTGCTATGTGGGTGGCTAAAGACCCAATGAATGATGAACCAGATAAAAATTTTGAAAGAATTAATTTAAATAATAAAGATGTCCGTATTGACCCTAATCATGGCCAACGATAAACACGCACGGTACTACCACAAATAATTGTAAAACCGTCATCGGGTGTGGTTATTCCAGTACATTCACCAGTTTTAATATAAACATTCGGGTCTTTAGGCACTCTAAATCGTTCACCAATTTTAATTTTTCTAAATGGTGTGGTAGAAATTAGGTATATGAGTGCCTCACACATTAATTTGAGGCTAAGTACACCTTTTCAAATTGAATTTTCTTTAGTCTATTGTATGTCTTAATAATCGCTGCTGAATATCCAGTTCTAGGATCTTTTCCTTCCCTAATATCTTTTCTAATTTGTAGAGGTCCTTTGTTATAGGCAGTTAATACCATATCATATTTTTGATACATTTTTTCATAGGTTATTAATATTTTGATACCATATTTAATATTTGTATCTACATCATATAGATCTTTTAATTCTATCCCAAATTCTTTTGTCCATAGAGGCATAATCTGCATTAGGCCCCTAGCATTTGCCGGTGATTTTGCTCTAGGATTAAAATATGATTCAACAGCGATTATGGCCAAAACCATGTCAATGTCTTTATTATTTGCTCTACTATGTTTATATACTGCATCTGCGATATCATAAGACAGTGTTATATCAATTTTCTTTCTAATAGAAGATATTTTATATTGAATTAGACTAATTTCTTCTAATTCTTTCAGAGCTTTTTGAACGTCTTCCGTTTCTGAGACTACATCTAGCTTTTCGGTTTCTGCGTATGTCGGTGTAAATCCCCACGTATCACAAATTAGTATCATTCCTATCAAACATGCCGGTAAATTCCGCAAGATTTGCGGTTTGTATTTTTTACTATTTTCCATTATTTACTCCGCCATCCACCGGTTTTTATTTCTATTCGTACTTTGTCTTTACCACATCTGCAAATTTTAGCTCCGGAATCATACCGATGGATATAAATTTTAAGTTGTTTTGACCACTCACATTTTTCTATTTTCTTGTCCTTTGTCTGTTTCTGAAAGAAGTAAATATTATTATTTTCCATGCTTTAATATTCCCCAATCTTTAATTTTTAGAATTTATAAAAATAAATTGTGTGAGCATACATTGTATGTTATTATATGCCAAAGGAGTAAACATGAGAGCTGAACTTTCAGAAGGGCAACAAAGAATTTATGGTTTTATTGTAGAATTTCTTAGGGATCATAATTATCCACCAACAATTCGTGAAATTCAAGACAATTTTGGATATCAATCAAATAACTCAGCTGTAGCGCATTTACGAAAACTTGAGAGTAAAGGGTATATTACGCATGCACATTCAAATGGTAGGGCGTACGCTAGAACAATACAATTAGTTGATAAAATCATGGGTTATCACATTATTGACTCTGCCCTATTTTCTAAAGCAATTGCTGACCTAAAAACAAGAGGGCATAATCTTCCTATTAACACAGCAGTAGAACTTTTGTCTAAGTTGAATATTAAAATTGAATAGTTATCTTAATAGACCTAGTTTTTGTATATCAATTTCTTGAGTTATTTCTGTGGGCAGCGGTTTTCGTTTGGCCTCTCTGATGTACAAATCTCCACATCTTGAACCAATGCAGTGTGGATGGTCAAGTGGTCGTCTGACTATTTGATCACACAATATGCATAATTTCTTGTACATGTGTACCTCTATTTTACTATAGTGCAAAGAGCGGGCCAAGTAATCATTGCTAGGGGCCTGTACAATTTTTACTATTGAATGTACTGTAATTTCTTGACTGTAGGATATAAATGTCAAATTTAAGAAATCAAGTAGTTAGTTGGTATTTTAACAATTTTAATCAATCAAAAATTGCACAGTCATACAACAGAGATCCAAAACATAAAGATGAAATTTGGGCCATGTTACTTACTCAGGCCATTTCTTCATTTAACCAAGGTTTAGAAGACAAGATCGATCCGGAAGATCGACGAGCTGCTAAATGTGTTTCGCGTAATGAGATTGTTGATTTTGTAGGACAAAATGCCTACAAGAAAATAGCATATTTGGTAACTGCATCAGCTGTGCATAAGATGTTTATGGATAAAGAGTGATGAGTAATTTAACTGAACTACTCTGTAATATAATACAAGCAGAGCACGCACAGTGGATGCGTTACACATTTCTTTCTGCTTTGCATTATGGTCCGCATACAGATACTGTTGAGGAACATTTTAGTGAACATGCGGCCAATGAACTTGAGCATGCTAGACTAATTATTCGTTGGGTTACTGATCTTGGTGGTATCCCACCAACCAGTGTTCCACCAGTTGAGCAATTCGAAGGTGATTTAAATAAATCAATTAAGTGGCTACTTCAATCTGAAATAGATGGTGCTAATTTATACCATGAGGCTATGGAACTTTCGATTGGTATCCATGGTCTTCAAAATGATATTGGTGATATTTTATCTGAAGAACATGAGCATATGTCTGATTTAATGCGAATGATTGAGCCGCGAGAAGAGCCAGAATCAGTTGTTGTAGTAGTTACAGCTAACAGAAAACTTGCTATTTCTTGGGAACAAAATCTGGCATGGCTTAAGAATAAATTGTTACCGGCCAGGATTGGCAAGATGCACTCTGTTGAAGATGCAAAGAATATAGCTCTTGAGGCTATTGAAGATCATATAACCCAAGATCTATGGCCTAAACGAGAAGATCAAAAGAATAAATATGAGCTTTATAAATTTAAAACACTCTATGAAGAGCTAGCTAAAACTACTCCAGAACAATGGCAGTCTCTTTATAAGGATATTTTCCCACTACCAATCTCAGAGCCAGAACTAGATAAATCAGAAGCCGAGCCATCATTTAGTGAAATGATAGAGAAAATTGAGCCAGCAGGCGAAACAGAACTTAGTGGTTTATATGAACCTGTTAGGAAACGAGCCCCAACTACTGAAGAATCAGAAGTATCAACTGTCCCAGCATATGCTGAGAGTCCTGAACTTGGTTGGACGCAACAAATAACTGAAGAACCAGTTGAAGAAGTTGAAGAACCCGAAGTTGATATGAAGGTTTTTGAACTTCTTGTCAAGAAGTTTAGTGAATTTGAGACTATTGGTGATTCAGTAGATTTCTTAGTTACAGCATATTTGAAGTATCCTGCTGAATTTGTGATGCTTGTTAAATCCAAGCCACAACTTGCTAAGTATGTAGTTGAACAAGTTGCAGGTTTAAGTGTAGATGAACGTGCTAGGAGAGTCGAAGGCGACCTGTTTTCTGACGATGTTACTGAGTATCAAGAAGGACAAACTGTTGAGGCTCCATTTGAAGATGAAGAAGAAATTAAACAAGAAGAGCCTGAAGAACAAACACTGAAAAAGTATGAAGAAATAGATGAAGAAGAAGAGGAAGAGGGAGAAGAACCTGATCACCTTTCACTAGAGGGTCTTGAACCCGAGGGTGTAGAGGAGTCTGAATTAGAGGTTGCTAAGAGGACACCGGCACCATTAGTTAAAACTCCATTTCAAGAACCAGAACACCTCTCATTAGAGGGAATTGGTGAGCCTGATGAACCTCGTCGCCCGGTTGAGAAACAAAAAATCCGGGAGAGAGTTCAAGTTTGGGATGCATTTAGGGCCAGACAGGGTAAAGGTAAGCAATTCTGGGTGGGTGTTGGTGATAGAGTACGAAACGCGGATCCTAAAGAAGACATGCCTGATGTTGGTAGACCAGGTAGATCACAGGCAGTAACAGGTGTAATTCAAGAAGTTACACCGTCTAAAACTATTATGGTCCGTACAGATGATGGTAAAATACATGAGTGGAATCCAAAGATAGATAAATTAGAAATAGACATGCATGAAAAAGCAAAGATTTTATCCAAGCAACCAGCTGAATAGGAGATAAAAATGGAAAAGAAAGCCGTTGATGCTACTGCGAAAGCTTATTGGTCTGGTTATTTAGGCCAGCTCGGAGAAATGTGGGTAAGAGAAATTCCACGACGAATTAAGGCTGCCTTAAAGCGTGAGATTCAAGCCACCACACTTGAAGGTACTCTTAAGCCATTGGCCCATGAAGCTGCTAAAGATGGTACACTATCTTTGGAAGCAGCATTCACTGGTAAGGTTGATAATCGGGATGCTAGGATCCTTATCACCGCCGAGTTTAATGGTGATGGTGAGTTGAAGTCGTTTGATACGACCAGAATTAGTTAATGAATGTTTATGAAGCTAGCATAAACCTTGGTATTTGGCCAATGGTTAAGGCACATGCTGAAATTTGGTCTGTGACCAAACCAGTTGAAGTTCTATTTCAAGAGTTTCATAACGACATTAAAAAGAAGTATAAAGAGATGGTATCCATATCTCATCCTGATAAAGGTGGTGTGGAATCTGTTTTTATGCTTGTACAGAAATCATATGAAATTTTGAAACGTGCCGGTGTTTCGGACTTTATTGACTCATTAGCTCAAGAAAAAGTATCAACAATTCAAATATATCATCCTGGTTCAGATCAATGTCCTGGTTGTAGTAAATGGAGTAATATATTAGGAATGTGTATTATAGGTTCATGTACTGGTTTCGAAGTCAAACATGGATTTAGATATAAAACTAAACTATCTGAATGTTTTGTTCAGTAGGGAGAAGCAAAATGCAGACCCGTAAAGCATTGAAGAGTCTTAGCAAGGGAAAGATGATGGTTGATCAAGTTTCTGCAGGTGGGCCATTAGCGGCCAACGCGGATTGGTTGATTAAACTACACGATAAACGTGAAACTGAAACTCGTATGGCACAGCGGCGACATGCATCTGCCATTGCACAACCGGTACTTCAGATTGCACGCAATAAGGTAGATGAAATCCTTAAGAATGCTGCCTTACCAGATGATACGCCAATTGTGACTCGTTTTGACGCTTTTACAGTTGTTAAAAACGCGTCGCGTATGAACGTAGGTGATATTGGTCTGCGTAAAATGGCACTACATTTGGAGCGTTTGTGGCATAAGGATCCTATGGGGTCGCTTAGTGCCGGCGCATTGTCACATCTTCGTGATCACTATCAAGTTGAATCACCCAGGTCAGTAGTTAGTCAAGTGATTGACGCTGAGATTCCTAAGGTGTCATTCAAGAATCTAGCTGTTGCGAAATTAACTCGTATTGCTGCCCAGATTGAAACTCAACAAGATTTTGATCTTGCTGTGGTTCATAATGGTCTACAGGGAGACGATCTTAAGAGCATTCGAGCACGCTCGTTTATTCGTGCGTTGGTAAATCGTAAAGCTCAGGCTGGTCCAGTACCAGCTGTTGCTACTCCTCCGACAGTTACTGCTGAGGACACATCAGACCTCAGCCCCATTCACAAGCAAGAAGAGGGTGAAGAGGCAGAAGCTGCTAGTCAGCTTGAGGACATTGCTACAGAAGTTCAAGATGTAGCAGATAAACTCAAGGGTATGGAACATCACAGCCGACGAATTACTGGTAAGGACATTGCATCTCGTGTTGCCAGCCGTTTACAGAAGTATGCTACTGAAGAACCAGAAATCAAGGCTGAACCGGAAATTAAAGTTGAACCTGATAAGGAATGTGAAATGGGTGTAGATGGTACTGGTATGTTACCAATTAACGCTAGTGTTGAAGACGAAATGGTTAAGCAAGCCGCACAAACTGGTGATGCGATGTGGAAGTCGTTGGATCAGCCTGGTAAGAAGTGGAATACAATTAAGAGTGCATCAGATAAACCAGCATGTGTGGAATTTGAGCCGACTGTAAATGAGCAACAAGATCCACAATTGAAACTTGATGAAGATCAGGGTCTTGAGGTTCTTACTAAAGAAAAGGAATTAGCTCAAGCTCGTGCTAAAATGAAAGCTGCTATTGAACCAACACACCCATTTGTAGATGACAGTGCAGCACATTTCCCAATTCATACAATTGAATTTGCTGAACAATCTCTTAAAACTGTTCAAGGTATGAATAAGTCACCCGCTTGGTGGCTTGGTTCAGTTGATGAACTTAAACAGACTGTTCAGGCGGCTATTGATAAAGAAGCCGGTAAGCTTCCGGCTTTCCTTGAAAAATTTAAGAAACAGCCCAAGGATAAAAAGAAGGACGACAAAAAAGAAGACAAAAAGCCAAAGTTTGCTGAAATAAATAAGGAACAAATAGAGAAGACATTGCTTAGTGGTGCTGAGTTTAAATCAGCAGGGTACTCAATCAAGATTGCTGGTGATGACTATATTAATATTACTACCAAGACAGGTAGCAAAAAGTATGCGATGTTGGACCTTGATGGTGCAATTGCTGATTTTATTTATTTAGCTAGTACATCAAAGCATCCAGCTGGTGAGCCACCGGCTCCTGTGTTCTTTATTCGTGAAGGTTTAAGGTTAAATTGCCCTGGCTGTTCAGAAGTGAACAGCTACGAAATGCCAAAAACAGCTGAAGATCTAACCTGTGATAAGTGTGGAGTTATTTTACCATCTAAGGTAGTTACTGCTGCATTGAATAGTGGTGTTGCTGTTGAAGAAGCAGTACTTGTTGCAGTCACTCCTGTAGACTTACAGGGTGATTTTGGTGATAAATTCGCCAAGGCTGCTGAACTGCTTGGGACGAATGAAGTTGGTGTGGCTGGTTGTTATGCTGAAGCGTACGCAATTAACCCAACCAATGAAAAACTTGCAGAAGTTTGGGATTTTATGAGACAGGCCGGATTTAAGCCACTTGCTCAAGATGTTGGTTTATCAGAACCAATGTCAGCTGTTGAGCCAGGTATGCCCAATGAATCGGCAATGCCTACTGAATCAGCAATTTCACCAGCCAGCAATCTAAAAATGGCTGATGATAAAGTAATTCGTTCAGCCATGGAACATTATAAAAATACGGGTATGAAGGCAGTTGATGCCATTGCTCAGTTCAAGAAAGACTATGGTGAAGGAAAAAAGGATGAAGAGGGTAATCAAGTAGGATATGAGTTTGATCAAGAGTTAGTGGTTAAGATTGCTAATGAAGTGTTTGGTGGTGGGGCAGATGATTTTGCCCAACTTGATAATGAATTAGCCTTAACACCCGAGATTGAACAAACTAATCCAGAGCCTGAGGAAATGCCAGTTGTGGCTGGTAAAAAACAGGCTGATGTGCCTACTCCAAAGAAGATTAACACTCAACAAGAAGATTGGGTAAAGGCTGAGGGTCTTGGCAAAGATTCAGACCAAGAAGATCTACTTCCATTACCTGGTAAGATTAAGACTCAGATAAAGCCACAAGGTAAATTTAGTGATCCAAAGTTAGGTCCAGAGACCGATAGCAAAGACCCAGGTTCATTTGGAGCAGGTAAGCCACAAGCCCAGCATCCGATTACAGATCAGAAGGGGGTAAAGTTACCATCAACAGACCTTGGTGACGACTCTGATACAGGGGACAATACAACCACTAAGAAGTGGGATAGTGAAAGTGCAGCGGCTTATGGTAATCAACGGTCTGCTTTTATGAAAGAGGCTGCTGATTGGGACAAATATAAGAGCTTACAGCCACATGCTCAAAAGTTGATTGAAATGTCTAAGACAGATGAGAAGGCCTCACAACTTCTTGCTTCTGCGGAAGAGACCGCAACACAAGGTTCTGGTGGTCAGCATATTAAGTGGTTTGATACCTTGAAGAAGGAAAATCCCGCAATTAGCCCAGAGGTTGCTCAAGTAATGTCAGCGATGTTCTCTAATCCTAATTATTATAAGCAAGTATATTCAGTATTTCAAAAAGAAACACCAACAGCAGTTGCTCCCAAGAAGCCAACTCAGCCAGCTCAGCCAATGCAACAGATGCAAGCTGCAAATTTTTGGAATACCTTTACTAAGTCACCAGCATAACTCCTCAGGGAGATAGCTATGATTGTCGATAATTTTCTTTCAAAGTCAAGTCCTGATAAGCAATATAGCAAAGATGATTTCATTGGCATTGCTAATAAGGATGCTTGGTCTATTAAGCACGCCTCTGATCTAATTGGATGTCGTAAACCACCTGCTGAAGATGATCCATATCCAGCCGGGACTCAAGTTGAATTTACGACCCCAGATGGAACAAATTATCGTGGTGTTATTGCTTCAAAAAGTGGTGAAGATTATATTGTTGATATCCAGCCTGGTGAGTCATACTTACTTCCAATTAAGCGCTTTTCTAAGGTAACACCTGACTCTGATAAAGTTAGAGAAGCGATGAAGCGTGAAGTGGCACCACAAATTAAGCTACTTAATGAAAATACAGTTTCGGGTATTCATGTTGTTAAGATTGCTTATGCTGGGCATCAACCCAACGATGATCAATTAAAATTCTGGGCATCAGAGCATTTCCCAGAGCTACCCCTACTTGATGCAGTTGTTAGGGGTGATCAAATAATGGATTTAGTATTTAAGATTGACCAGACAAAACAAGCTGCTGAAGATGTTAAGCCACAAAGCTCAGCACCAAAAATGCCTGGTGAGCGTGGTCGTGCATTATCTAGTGAAGAGATTGAAGGAACTGGAATAATTGCTGCTTCTGATGTGTATGCTGAAGTAGATGTTATTGCAGAACCAGAAGCTGAAACTGAAATTGATTACGATACTCTACTTGCAGGTGCAACTGTTGAGATGAAGGCTACTGGCGATCCAGTTAAGGCCACAGATATTGCTTATGAAAATTTAATTAAAGAGCCTGAATATTATAAGAATGCTTCTCAAACCATATCCCTTGACGATGTTTTGTTGTCCAAGGATGTTTCTAAAGAGGCTCAGTTAGGTCAACCAGGTGCTGGTGATCAATATAATGATCTTGTTCGTGCAGCGCGGTGGGTATTAACTCGTTTTAATAATAGCAATCCTGAATTTTATGCTATTCCACAAGAAAATGAAATGGCTGGTGACGGTGAGAATCGAGTAGTTAGATTATCATTCTCACTTAGCAAGAAGAATGATGATGAATTATTAGATCTTTTTATCTCACGCAGTGGTGCAATTGTAACAGAGGCATCCACAGATGCAAAGCCGTTGCGTGGGTTTATTCAGGTTGATTCAGAGGGCAATCTACCATTGGTTATGTTAGTTGGTCCAACTGGTCCACAAGCCGCACAAGAATATGGATTTGGGTTAACAGCAAGTAATTATGTTTCAGGTTTTACAGCTTGTATGGCTGAGGCTGATACAGTATTGAGTACACATGGTGGATATACCGCAGAGGCACAGGCTGAATTTGATGCACGTCTTACCAAATTAGCGATTGATGACACTGCTAAGAAATATTGGTCTGGTTATTTGAAGGATTATGGTAAGGCTTTTACACGTGATATTCCTCGTAAGGAACATAAAACAGCCCAAAAATACCACCCAGAAGCAGACAGTTTTATGATTGAGTATTGGACAAATTATTGGGGTGGTAGTATGTTTGATGATGGTTGGTATGGCGAGCAAATGTTAAAGCCTGTTCAACCATCTAAAGCACCCAAGAAAACTGCTTCACGGGTTGCTAGTGATTATACCGCCTATATTAAGAAGACGGACAGTGGTGAGTATGAAGTAAAAAGTGAAAAAAATCCAAAATGGAGTGGTGGTACATATAAGTCCAAAGACGAAGCTAAGAAGCGATTACAACAAGTAGAGATGTTTAAACACATGTCGGCATTAGATATGGTTGATGCTGCCATGGAAAAAATTGCCGTCAATTGGGGCAATAAGCAACCTACTGGAGAATATCTTAAACCAGATCTTAAAAATATTACTAAATGGGCTATTGATATAGCACAGAAGGATCCAGATGTTCAACAGGCAGTGACCACTATTGTTCATGACTATATCCGAATTAAACCACAAATCATGAATTTAATTGAGGATGAATATGGTAGTAGAACTTTAGATGATAGAGCAAATGCTTTTATTCTTACCTATGCTATAAATGACTCTAATCGGGCATATAAACAACTTAAGAAATTAATTCATGGATATGAAAGTAGGTGGAAGAATCCACGTTGGAAGCAACTTGACGAACAACGTAAGCTATTTCACGAGCAACAGACTGAGAAAATGAAGCAGCCAGCTCAGGGTGTATCTGGTTACATTACAATGCAAGTTCCTCAACAAGATGCTAAAGTTGTTGAAGAACTCTTAAAATCAAGACAGCCTAAAACGGCTGACACCATGACTAAAGAAGATTGGAAGAATGAACAAAAAAGACAAAAGGAACTATTAAAAGAACAAGAAGGGCCAGCTTCTTCACAAGAGACACGCCCAGATGTGACCACTACAGTTACTGAAGATCAGTTAATTGCGGCAGAACAAGAAGTAGAAAAATTAGAATCTGAACTTGAGGAAGCTAAGAAAGAATACGACGCCGATAGAAAAAATGTTATTAAACAAAAAACACGTGATGAACTTGATACTAAAGTTAAGGTTCAGAAAAGTAAACTATGGAAAATGAACCAAGCTTTTGAAGATCAAAAGAAATCACCTATTGAAAAGATTTTCCCAGCAGGACCTCTTCCTGAGCATATGAAGCCACTATTTGAAGCTGGTGGAACAGGTAGCGGTTTAACTGAAAAAGAATGGGGTAAAGCATATAATAGATGGAATAAAATTATTGAGCATACCGAACGAACAAATCCATCTGTTTCTACTCTCATGGAAACAATGGAAGATTGGGTTCCATTTAGTGTTCCCGACAAGACCGGACATTATGCTAAATATTATAAAATGAATCTGAAAGACATTTTTTTCACTGATCCATCATATGCTTTACAATTTATAAAGGACTTTCGTCCGGAACTAGTTAAACCTTTTTTGGAATTTGCTAAAATAACGGCTTTAGGTCATTATGATTATAAGGGTAAATTTCGTCCAACTAGAGAATTTAATCAATTGCTTAAGGAACAAGTCGCCCAAGCTCTTGCTCGTAAAGAAAGAGAAAAAGCGAGAACAAAGTCTAGGCAGGATGTAGAACGGTCTAAAAAATATTTACAGCAATCTCCTGCAGATCTTCTTAAACAGAGGAAGATGCAAGAAGAAGCAATTGGTAAAGAAGCACCTTATGTGAAGGGTGATTTACCAGGACCAATGCCCATTGAGCAGACTGAAGCTTTAGAGGCTTTACAAAGAGCTAAAGAAAAATTTAAACGTACAACCCGCCCACCAGAAAGTAAGCGTACAACCCGCCCACCCAATCTTGAAGAAGGAATAAAAACAGAAATAGAAATGGATCGTTCTCGTAGAGAAGAAGAAGCTCTTCGAAAGGCTAAATCTGAAATTCATAATTACATGGTTGAAAAGGGTGAAGGACCATTAGTTGGAATGTCTATTACTACAGCCATTAGAGAAATGGGTGGTGAGCATGTAGCCAATTTCATGGCTCGAAATGATCCACAAACCTGGTTTGAATTCATGAAATCTAAGCTTTGGATACAATCGGTTGGTATGGCTCCAGAGCGACGTTCTGAATTTATTGAAGAAGGAATGGCTAAAGAACGGGATAGGGTTGCAAAAATTCATGGTGTGAAAGCACCAGATATGATGACCGAACAGGAGCTGAAAGCTAAACCAAAGTCTAAGATCGAGATTGAACAAGAGCAGGAAGCTAAAATTAAAAAAGAAACACAAGAAGAAAGTAAAAATAAATATAAAAAAGAAGTTCAATATTATTCCACTCAGTGGAAGATGCCGGAAGGACCATTTGCTGGTCGAACCATTAATGAAATTATGACACCACGATCTGAAGAAGATGAACAAAAAGGTGACGAATGGGATAGATTTAGACTTATGAAGTACCTGTTTGAAAATCATTTTAATCCAGGAGAGGGGTTTGAAGGTAACGAGTTAGAAGCATATAATGAATATGTTGGTGCTGCGAAAGCTGGTGCTTTATATGATCAATACCTACGATTTTCAGATAAATTTACTGATGACGACATTAAGATCATGCAAGAGATGTCTATTAATAGACCACCAAAGACTATGAAGGAGTCTAAGAAATATTTAGCTAGGTTATTAGGTGAAAAGCGTGAACGTGGTTTGATCTCTGAAGATGAGTTTGATAAACAACTACTCGCTTTGGGTCATATTGAAAAAGAATTGACTCCCGAGGAAATAGTTAAAGCTGGTGCATACATGAAGCGAATTAGTAAAGCCGGTCCAGGTCCGAATGCATATAATAAACCCGATAAAACTTATCGGGATGATCCGGATTATATTCCACATAATATGCAGCCATCACGTACTCAAACCAGATTTTGTGTGACACGTATGTATTCAACCTCATCTTCTCAAGATGCTGGTTATGCCATTATTGAATTGGCCTGGGATCCAGATAAATTTGAAGGTATGAGTACTCAAAACATCCAGCATCAAATCATTTCATATATTAAGGGTCTTGAAAGTGATAAATATTTCCACGATTTTGGTGTAATGGGTAAACCAAAACTTATGGAAATGGATAGAGACGCTGGTGTAGCTCAAATTAAAGTTCGTTGTTCCAATACAAGGGGCTTGGTATCATTAAATTATACTGATTCAGACCACGATATTAATACTAATCCAATCCATGGTTTACGGTAGGAGACAAGCATGAAATATAAATTGGTTAATATTTCTGAGGCAGCTTTACAGATTGATCTTTTTGATCCAACACGCCAACGTAATAATGGCAGTATGCGTAGGGTTGGTCCGGAGGTAGTATTAAGTTTAGACAAGGGTGTGTCTGCTGATATTTTGCCCTATTTTCAAGGTTCACTTGAAAGAGCGCATGCTTCAGTAAAATTTAGTAAGGATGTTCTTCAACATGTGGCTAATAAATACTTACATATTCATGTTTGTGATGATGGAAATATACCGGTGGATATTGATAAGCTTTTACAAGCTGATGGGAGTAGGATTGTAATAGAAACACCGGTAGTAGTACCCGTTCAACATGAAGACACCACTAAGCCTGACCTAGAAATATCAGCTGTTTTAGCTGCCCAGGATCAGTTTGAGGCAGTCAAACGTGGAGAAGCTAATTCACCAGTTGATCCTATGCCTGTTAAAATAGCCTATACTAAGTATACTAAAGAAGATTTAATGGAAATGAGTAGGGATGACCTTGTTAAGCTTGGTAATAGGAGATTTAATTTAAAGATGGATAAATTTGCAAATAAAAAGAAAATGATTGATACGATTCTCGGGGCTCAATGATGGTAAATGATAAGCTTCCGTCATTAGAAGAACCCAGCCCAGAATTATTAGAAGAAATCAAAGAACAGGCGGCTGAGGCTGTTGCTTGGCGTACACCAGTTAAAACAGCTGGAAGTATTGAAACTCCTGTTGAAGTTCATGAGGCATGTACCTCTGAAATTATAGATGAATCCGAAGAAATAGAAGAATCTGAGGAAGATGAGGAAGATGAGGAAGTTTTAGATACTGCCTCTGACACTATTCCAGTTGATAGTGTCTCACAGAGTCATCCAGATCTTATTCTGCCCCCATTTAAAACTGTAAATATGTGTACTTTGTGTATCTGGTCAAAACACAATATTAAGCTTTATAATTGGGTTGCTAGTAAGGCATTGATGGGGTGTTCTCCTAGGGCTGTTCATAGACTCTTAATTGAGCATATGACCAATCAATACCCGCATATTAAACCACCATATATTAGATCGGTGTTTTTACATTTCAAGAATCATATCTCACAAGCAGATCAAATTACTTTGGAAATAGCTAGGAAAGGATATAAAGAAAAGGGCACAGAAGCTATTATCAAAGAAGAGCTTATTAATGAGCTTAGACAAGGTAATTTTGATGAATATAAAGAATTATGTGCTCTCTATGTAAAATTTAGAGAGACAAATGATATGATATATGAGGCAGCCGCGTCACTTCTTGGTCCACCCAAGGGTGGTGTTCGAGAATATTCTCAGAACAAGATACAAACATATGTGACCATGGTTAATACCCAGAAGGCTATTTTGTCTGAGATTGCTAAGATGCGACAAGGAGACAAGCTAATTGAAGTAGTTTCTAAATATTTATTAGAGACTTATACTAAAGATATTGTTGATAGATTATCTGCAGAATTTTCTGCATTGTCTAATATTATGCAAAGACATGATGTAGATCCTAATATTATTAATACTTATAATGAAATTACTCATAGTAGACTTGCTAAGATTATTTTGGATGGTGCTGACCGGGCATTAACCATGACTAAAAAAGAATTTAAGTTACCGATTAATTAATGAAGAGAGTTTCTCAAATTGACGAGCCAGTTAAATCGGTTACACCAGCCGTACAGACTATATCACCTACTCCCATGACAGATCAACAAAAGAAGGTAATAGAGGAACAAATTAGAACTATTGAATTGGACAAGCAGTCAAAAGATAAAGAACTATCTGCCCTTCAGCAATTAAAGCAGGCTATTGCTTCTTTGTCAGATAGGCTGGCACAGATTTCTGCTCCTAAAATTCCAGCGGGTGCTGATCCAATGGGGAATTTAGACCGCATGGAAGAATATGAGCAAAAAGAGGAAGAAGAACAACAACAATTAGATCAACAACAGGATATTACAAATCAGCAAACATTACAGATGCAGCAGATGATGACACAACAGAATTTACAGCGTAAAGCAGGACACTGGGTTAAATCAGAACGGGCTAATATTAAAATTGCTATTAAGGATAAAAATATTACATGTGATGTTGCTGTAACGCCCAAACAACAAGCCAGTGGATTACAAGCATATGATCATCTTTCAGATGATCATGGACTTTGGTTTCCTCAATACTGCCGACGCGTTGCTACTTTTCATATGGGAGATGTTGTATTCCCCATTGATATTATATTTGTGGATGACAATAGAATTTCTAAAATAATTTCAGATGTTCAGCCACGACAGGCAGGTTCTTGGTCTTGTGGTTGTACAGATGTGATTGAAATTAATGGTGGATGGTGTGGGAAAAATAGAATCGGAGTTGGAGATACTATTCAAACCCCACTTACTAATAAGAAGCGAGCCGGTCGTTCTGAGATAGAACGATTACTTAATACATCATGGTCAGCTCCACAAAAATCTAGGATTACATCTGATAAAGATGGGGCTATGACATATGATTTACTTCGGACTATTACAGAGGCAGGTAAAGAAGACCCGCTTTTTCAAGATGTAATTCGTTTGTTTCCATATCTAAAAGAAGATGAGCCACAAAGTCAACCAACCGAAGTTCCAGATTTAGATCATTTATCTGATGAAGAATATGATGAATATATGAAAAAACATATGGGACCTGAAAAATATACTAAGATGGTAGAAGATTATAAGAATCGACCATCAAAGAAAAATGCTCAAGAAGATTATAAGAATAGACCATCAAAGAAAAATGCTCAAGAAAATTATAAAGTTAAACCAGTTACTTATCGTGAACAACCTGGTGAGGTAGATAAGCGAAATCCAACTGATAGATTTCGGCATTCTGATGTACCGTTAATTGGTGGTGGTGAAGACGCTATAAATTATAATCCTATTAATCCTGCTGATCCATCTGTAACTCAGTATGATCAATCTCATTTTGAACAACAAATTGGATATGATCCTATCACTTTCCGTGAAGAAGATCACCCATATGCTATTCGACCTTCCGCCCAGAAGGTAACTGTAGAATCATCAGTAGATTTTGATAAACTTGTAGATGGCATGACACAATTATATAATAAGCTCAAGCCGAAGTGGAAACAGGGTAAAGAAGATGATAAGTATAGAGCCGTTGCTATTATCGATGATAAACTTATCAGTAATTGGATTAATAGTCTTGGCTTTAGTCAAGAGCAAAATGATTTAATTAAAGAGAATGTGTATACAGATAAATTTAAAAAGGCCCTGGGTGAGAAGCTGACACAGATTGGTTTTGAGGATAATATCAAGTCCTATGAATTACTTGGAAATGATCTTCTTATTTACAGCATGTAAAGGTGTAATATGACATTTTATAAAGCGGCTAAGACACATTTAAAAAAGAAGCGGGCTGAAACTAATTCAAAAATTAAGGCCGCTCTAAAAGGTTTAACACCCCGTAATGCCACATTAACATTTGATTTGACTAGGGGTGATAAAGGTACTAAGATTGACCAAAATAAAAATGCTAGTATCAAAGCAATTGAACTAGTGTCTGGATTGATTGATGGTTTTGGTCTTCCATCACGGCCCAAGTTATCATTCTGTGGCATGGTTAAAAGTGCTACATCAAGGGATGGTAATATTGAAGAAGGCGTAATTCGTCTTAATGCAATACTTTCCACACTTATGGGCCATAGAGCTAGTATAGATATTCCAGTTATTGTTCATAGTAAAAGTTTGCTTGAACCAGCACTGTTTTTCTATGATGGGGCTCCTTATATTTTTTGTGCCCCAGCATTATCTCAATTGATTAAACGTGGCACACTCCAAAAGGATCCACAGCTTCGTCGTATGTATTCAGCCCCTTTACTCGCAGAAGTAGCTAAAGACCTTCCGCGTCAACCAATTATTAATCGAGAACACATGTTTGATAGTGGTGTAAGAAATCCTTGGAAATTTAAAAGATACTCACAAAAAGATGAATCGGTACTTGAAAAGATTAATGAAGCAATTTCACCAATGACTCCAAGGAAAACACTTGATATGGGTCCTGAAGGCAAATGGGTTCCTATGCAGGAATCTGATGTAGAAGGTGCTCGTCTTAGTCCATATGCTGAAGCAGAATGTGAAAAATGTGGTTATTCTATGCCAGCTAGTGAAGCTGGTTGCCGTAATTGTGGTAATATGCGTCGCCCGGTTGATGTAAAGATGCAACAAAAAACCACACCGAGTCAACTTTTTGAACAAGAAGAGGGGCTTGAGAAAGCTCCAACATTAGAACTAGAAGCTAGCAAGAAGCAAGCTCAAAAGAAGACACATAAAGGTGAACCACGGAAGCGTGTAAATATTGAGGATCCTGTTCAATTCCCAGAAGTTTGGGAGAAGCCAAAGGATCATCTTCTAGATCCTGCTGAACGGGATATTGATGATAATTGGGCTGTTGGAGATATTGTTACCGCTGATGAAGATATTGAAGTTCGTGAGCGAGGTGGCAGCCAGATTATTATTCCAAGTGGTGAATCTGGACAAGTGATGAAGGATATATATGGTGATGGATTGATGTTAGACGTATGTTTTGAAGATCTAGGTTTCCATGCCGTAGTACCTTCTAAGATGCTCAAGGGGGCATCTCGCCGCCCTTTTGATAAAGAGGCAGATATTCGACCAGTTGACACCGCTATCCAAGAGGTGTTAAAAGATATTCCATACCCAGGTGGTACATCAATTGGGTATAAATTATCTGGATTGTCTATAGAACAAATTATGGATAAGGATCCCGCTCAAGCATATAAGATTATTAGTCAAAAGTATCCCAACCTTATTCCACAGTTTCTAAAGATAATGCAAGGCAAATCTAAAATCCCATCTACTTCTGTTAAAGCGTTTAATAAGTTTTATGCTTTCATTGCTAAGACTGCGGCAACAGTAGACCAAGTAAAATATGAAGTTCGTGAACTTCTACGCGAGGGATATCGCCCGATTGATATTAGGCAGGCCATACAAAATAAATACCCAGATCAAGCAGAAGAAGTTTTAGCTGGGTTAAATAAGTAAGGTGGGCACTTGAGTGGGAAAACGTCGCAAGATTTTCGTACGTCTATTGAATCTATAGTAGCACCTCTACTTAATACCATCCCCATAGCTGAAAAAGATATTGAACGGGATTATCTTAAAGTCCCAGCACCCAATATCATTGAATTTATTTCTTCGCCACAGCTTTTAAATGTTCCTTCAGTTTATAAATACGTAAGGCAATATCAAGTTATTAGGGATTTATTTCAGCTTCGTTGTCCAATCTGTAATTCACAAAAGCCAGAAGATATTGATTGCTGGGGTAAAACTAAAACCTATTTACAATCTGAAGAACTACTTACTTGGTCAGACAAATGTGAAGATGATGTGTGTCCAAAATGTGGGACAACCAGACACGAATTAATTAAAGATAAGTTAATAGAAAGATATAACCAATTCAACCTTCTATGTGGGATGCGCTGCTACTGTACAAATGTTCAGTTATATACTAATTATGGGTTGATTAGGTTAAAAGATCTATTGCCACCTAATCCTAAAGTTGATCAATTCTATCCTCTTAATAACTTACAAGTATTTGGAGAGAATGGCTGGGAGACGGTTTCTGATGTGTACTATGCCGGTAATTTACCATCCAAAAAGATTACATTAGCTGGTGGTATAGAGCATGTAGTTAGTCCAGTTCATCCATTATATGGATTCCATAATGGTGAGTGGGGATGGCATAAGACCAATGAATTAAAGATTGGTGAGTATGTTGAATGTCGAGTTGCACCTAAATGGTATGGTGTGGATACGTTCAATAATGTAACAACATCAGCAATTAATAATATTAAATACGCTGGTAAAGTTGTGTACACCACTCCGACAGAGTGGTCAGAAGATCTAGCAGCACTTATCGGGTATTTGATATCGGAGGGCGATGTATCAACAGACCTATGTTTTACATTCTTTAACTCTGAAGAAGAAACACTGCAGCATTTTGTTGCTTTGAATCATAGGTTATTCAACGTTAAGAGTGCTAGAATATTACATAATGCAGTTTTTGATATAGATGTTAATCACGCTGGTGTTCGTAGATTTTTAAAAGCACTTGGGGTTAAAGAATCAGTAGCTAAAACAAAGTGTGTCCCAGAAGCATTATGGTCAGCATCTGAACCTATAATTTGTGCATTTCTGCGTGCCTATTTTGAGGGTGATGGTACAGCAGCCATTGAGAAAGAGTCTAATAAACCAACAGTGTCATCGTATACTGTATCTAAGCAATTGGCATTAGAAACTCAACAAATATTATGGAATCTTGGGATAGATGCGACTATTAGTGCTTCTAAGTCTCGTAAGTTCTCTTCTAAAGAAAAATTTGATCATGATTGCTATGCTGTCCGTGTATATGGTGATAATATTATCAAATATGCCAACAAGATTGGTTTTTATTCTGCAAGAAAACAAAAAGCTCTAGGTGAATGTATTGAGATAGTGAAAAACACCAAAATTCAAGATTCATTTATTCCTGGACTACGACCAGTATTAAGTAGAATACATAATAGTATTAGTATTCCTGTGTCATATCATATTAATAATGTTATAAGTGGACAATATGACACTGCATCCAGATTTTTAGTGGTAAATTTGATTAAGTACCTGAAGGAATATCGTAATAATCATATTGAGTTCAGTCTATTGGACCAATTACATGCTAGGGTTGTTAAGAAGTCTGATTTACTCAATTATTTTGCTGGTTTTGACGTCACAAATGAGTATAATGAACTTTACCAATTATATTTGAAAACTACTGGCGAGCGAACTAAAATATTTGACGCTATCCCGTTAATTAAGGCTATCTTTAATAAAATTATATGTAAGACCGAATCTGGGATGGCAGATACTATAGCTCACATACAAGCTGGGGAATATAAGTCTATATATAGACCACGATTAAAACAAATACTTGATTATATTACCGAGTATCAAAATACCTCAATTGAATCAACATACTACAAATTATTATCAGACAATGTTGATATTAACGAGAGATTGATTGAGTATTTTACAAATAAAACTTTTAGACAAGAAGATTTACAGCTACTAGAGCGTTTATCTAGAGAAGAATCTCGGTTCTTACCCATTGTTAAGATTGAAGATGGTCCAGAAGTACCAATGGGTGACTTACATGTGCCTGGGACACATTCATTTGTAGCTAATTCTGTTCTTAACCATAATAGTGGCAAGACTGTAACTGCTGCGTTAGTTGGTGCTTATGTTGAACACCGTTTAATGACTCTTGCACTAAGTCAAGAAGATGGAAAATTATCAACTTATTTTGGATTGAAACCACCATTTGAAGTTACATTTATTGCGTCTACTGAGGTTCAATCTAATGATACAATATGGGCACACTATAGAAATGCTAGAATTAATTCGCCCTGGTTTAATCGATGTGTTGAATGGTTAAAAAAGAAACAAAAAGAACAACATATAACAACCGGCATGGAAGGATGGAAATACCAAGAAACAACCAAAGAAATTGAGAATGGTTTTTTAAATACAAAGTTTAATTCTAAGAACTCCAATTCGTCTGGTCTAGCAGGTCGTACACGAATTGCGTCATTTATTGATGAATTGTCGCGGTTTAAACAATCAGAATCATCCATGGGTGCTGAAGAAGCATACCGCGTAATGGAGAACTCACTTCGTACAATCCGATCTGCGACTATTAATCGTGATTTATTAACATGGCTTGGCTTAATTGTATCAGTATCATCCCCAATCTCAGTTGATGATAAATCTATGGAACTGATGTATCAGTCAACAAAGATTAAGGGTATGTATGCAATGCATTATGCTACTTGGGATTTCAACCCAGATGAGAAACGTGAATACTACAATGAAGCATACGAAAAGGATCCAGTAGGTACTGAGCGTGATTTTGGTGCTAAACCACCATTAGCAGCTAATCCTCTAATTGTTGATCCTGGTAAATTTGAAGAACGAGCTGTTGACATTGCCCTTCAACCAACAGCAAAGATAGAAATTATTCCATTTACTGATAAAACAGGTCAAAGATATCACAAAGCTCAAATGGTAGAGTGTCAATTATCCCGTGATGCTTCTCGATTCATATGTTATGATGCGGGACAAAATTTCGACTCATTCACTGGTGCTTGTGGACATCTTGAAATTAAACAAGAGGGTGACAATCAAGAGTTTATATCTGTAATAGATTGGGTCCTTAGAATATTACCAAGTAATGGTATGGAAGTATGGTTTGACTCATGTATTGATTTAATCGCTTTTCAGATGAAGCATCAAAAGATCGCCCAAATTGAATTTGACCGTTGGAATAGTGTTACACTAATACAACAAATTCGTAATTTAGGTATTCGAGCTGAACAGAAGTCAATTAGACCAGATGACTATATTAAATTTGTTGCTGATGGACAAATGGGAAGAATTAGATTATTACCTAAAGAACCCGGTGATGATAGATTAGATCCACCATTTAAATCAGCAGCAGCGGTTGGATTATATGAATTAGGGCGACTAGAACGATCAGTGGATGATAAGAGAGTAATAAATCCACAAAAAGGTAAACGACGGGGTTATAATTCTGATGACGTAGCAGTTGTACTTGTCCACTTACACCAGATGCTTCAGAATAGTCAAATTAGACCCAGTGGAGAAAAAATTCGTAGTCGTCAGTCAAGGCTTAAATCTGAAGAGGTAATGAGCCAATCTTGGAGCTTTTCTAATGGTGGTTCTATATTTAATCCTGCAAGATCTGGTTTAATGGGGGCTGGTGGTAGACGATGGTAAACCTAGCAATCTAAGTTTCTTTAATATTTTCTGGGTGATTTTATGAAGAAAAGAAGAAGTTGGATAGATAGTGATTTGCGGAAACTAAAGAAACTATCCAAAGAATTAGGTGATAAAGAATCAGCGGTAAATATAATAGATAAAGAAACTGAAGATGTTGGTGGGGCAGAACAATTATCATTTCCTTCCGAGTATCCGGCAGGAGAACAATCTGATAATGAAAATGGGTCGATGGAATCACTTTACCACATGCCTAGACAGGCAGAATATGGTCAAACACTAACAGATCTTACTACTGAACGACACACCTCCAAACCGAATCAGCGAGTGAATACCCAACATGGTATGTGGGAAGATTCATATAAAAGTGTAAACCAATTTGAGGGGGGCTATCCACCAGATAAAATGGGTGAGGAGGATATAGATCCATTGTCTGAAGCCGTCTATCCTCCATATACTGATGGCATTGGACAACCAAACCCAAGGTATGAAGATGCCAATAAAGAAAAACATAACATCATCCTCCACGCCCAAAAATACGAAGACATTAACCCAAACAAAGGACCAGACTATTCTTGGGTCGCAATCGATCTCGACGGAACAATCCTTGAACCCCCTTCCGAAGGGATTTATCAGGATAAAAGTGGCAAGCATCTGTTTGGAAAACCAATTAAAGGGGCCATGGAAGCTTTACAAGAACTAATCAATGAAAATGTTAAAGTGTCTATCTATACTGCTAGACAATATTTTACCAAAAATAAACAACAAGAGGATGATTTAAAAGAAGCAATAAGTACCGAATTAGACACTAATGGAATTCCTTATTCTGAAATTTATGTAGGGAAGAAGCTCCCGGCTCACGTATATCTAGATGACCGTAATGTTCCATTTGATGGTGATTGGGTTACTGCTTTAAATGAGATTAAGGGGAGGCTGATAAAGAAGGCTGATACTTTATTAACTGCTCAAGATTTAATAACTATTTATGAATATTACTATAAGATTTCAAAATTAGAAGATAAGAAAGTAGAAGAAGGTTTAGGAGAAGAGGGTCAGGCTATTGTTAGTGAAATGAGAACCCTTTTAGCCGGTCTACTTAAGAAAGCCATTCTTTTCCTTAAAGAAAATGTATATAAGAATTGGTTATTAATTTCAGGCGATCCTGCCTTTGCACCAGGTGATCCAGATTGGGCAGCATTAGTTTATGATATAAGGTCAACTATGGGTAAACTAATACCAACTGGTAATATTCACACTGATATGGCAACATTTAGTATTGGTCTTAACCAAGTCCATTCAACTGGTAAGATGATGGATTTTCTTAGTCATTATTATGGAATACCAAAAGAGCTATTGGACGAATTAACAGCTGGTAGTGATTACACTCAAAAATGGGATAGAGAAATTCGTAAAGTGGCCGAGGATGAAGTAAAAGATAAGAAAAATTATAAAGGTATTAAGATTGATGTTGAATGGCCTAAAGGTTCTATTAGATCATATAAAGGTGATGATACTTATGTAACACATATGAAGTGCGATTACGGGTTCGCTAGTGGTATTGAAGGAGCAGATACTGAAGGTTTAGATGTTTATTTAATGGATGGAGACTCTGAAATAGCATATATAATTGAACAATTAAAAGATGATCAATCATATGACGAGGATAAAGTCGTACTCGGTGCGCAGTCTGAAGAAGAAGCTGTTGATATGTATCTTAAGCATCTCCCAGGGTATATGTTTGGAGATATTAGAGAGGTGCCAATAGAAAAATTGGTCAATGCGCTGTATGGCGAGCCTGAAGATAGACGTGGACAGGAAGATCTAATTCCATCTGAAGAAAAGAAGGCAGAACAAACTAAAAAATCATTTAAAATGTCTGCCGGTCTTAAATATATGGCCGGTAAAAAATCTGGTGAAAAAGTTGGATTATTCATTCCACTTCCACCAGAATTAGCTAAACAATATCCAATAAAAGGACGTGCTGGTGAAGATGATTCAGATCCACACATGACCTTGCTTTATATTGGTGATGTACCAGAAGGTCAATTTGATAGATTAGAACAGATTGTTAGAGAAGAATTGGTACGAACTGGACCATTTGAAATTGAGCTTCTTCCACCAGACGAATTCACCAATCAACATGATCAACGAATACTTCATAGTCCAATTAAAAGTGAATTTCTAACAGGATTACACGACGTAATTAAACAAAGATTGTTGGACGACGGATTTAAATTAAAGAATCCTGATAGACCATTTAAAGGTCATGTAACTATTGAATACGTTGATCCTGGTGAGGAATCTAAATTTGATAACGTGAATCCATCTGGATCATGGATAGTAAATGAAATTGAAATTTGGGGTATGGGTGATCCTCGTATTATTAAATTAGATAATGCTGGAGATATGCAGATGGTAGCCATGTTGAAGCAGGCTGCATATGCTGACATGGCATTAAAAATTATTAATGATATGGATAATCAATCTACTATGCAGTGGTTAGCTAAGTATACCGATATTAATGTTGATATAAAAGATCTCTCTAACAATATAGTAAGACTAATGTTAATGAATAACAAGTTTATGAAGGAAGTAAAAGATCAGTATGGTGAAATACCAGTCCATAAGATGATATTTCCTGAAAAGAAAATTAAAGATGTGGGTCCAACTGGCACACAAGTGTTACACATGAATAGTCAAAAAATGCATAAACTACCAGATGGGTCTGGTTTTTTTACGGCTTTGGTTGGGAATGATAAAGAGGCTGATACATTTGATCCCAAAATCAATAAGAAAACAAAATCAGACTATGTAGGGCCTGGTACATCGCAGGTTGGTGGTATTGGTGGTCCAACTGCTGATGCCCCGCAGTCAAACTATCTTTTTGTCTATGGCACACTCCGAAAAGGTGAACCAAATCATCATTTTCTTGAGAACGCTAAATTTTTAGGTGCTATTAAAACTATGCCTAAATATGAATTGATTACAGCAGAAGATAGTCCAGGATTAGTTGAAGGTGGTATAAACTCAATTATTGGAGAATTATACCAAGTAAGTGATGAATGTTTGGCCGAAGTGGATGCTTTTGAACAACCATACGAGCGTATATTAATCACCTTAGAAGATGGTCGTGATGCTTGTTCTTATGTGTTTCCTCATACTAAGGACCATTGGGTAGAAGAGGCACCACATTCTGATAAAGAATCTGGTATAGCTTTCCCAGGCTCAATAGACGATAGCTTTATGAAAAACGAAATTGATCCTCTAGAGACTAGAGAGAGCAGAGATATTTCTCGTCCAGCAGATCAAGAACGTTTGAAGTATCGTCATGCATAACTAAGACAATTTCTAAATTTGCATATTTTTATACTATTTTAAGTAATAGGAAAGTTGTTTAAGTAATGACCAAAAGCGTCTTAAGGCGCAAGCCTGATGTAATAGAATATCCTGACGATGATGGTGGAACAACCTGCATAGTTGCAGGTGATTGGTTAATGGGTCAATGTGCGAATTGTAATCGCATGTTTATGGTTGAGAGTAATATTGGTGATCTACGTTGCCCTCATGGGTGCGATAATGTTAAAATAACCTGGGTGTGGGTTAAACACCAAACAATCTATATACCAGAACATGAACCAGTAGAAATAATTGATGGCACTATGCAAAAACCTAAATAGTGAAATATGTCAAATAAAATTATACTAGGGAATAAATATGGAGACCCTAGGCTACAGGCTAATAAGGATCCTATGCCCCATGGTTTAACACCACAAACTGTTGAGGATATAGCTTCTAAATTTGAGTCTTTTGTTCCAGGTTTAGCATCTAAACATGGATCGACATCTCGTAATTTCTTTGAAGATATATTACCTCAAGGTGCTGAATTAGATCCTAGAACTCAAAAACGAGCAGACTGGGGTGGTGGTGTTGGATATGGTGGAGGTGGTGGATTAACAAGTGGTGGGGCAATGGTAACACCACAACGCCCCTACATGCCAGAATACGAGTCACCGGACAGGATGCACTATCCTGTGCACCGTATCTTAGCCAATCGTTATTGGCGTTTGTTTTATAAACTTGACCCAGTTATTAGTTCTTGTTTAGACCTGTATAGTATGATGCCTTGGTCAGAATTTCAATTATCTGGTGAAGGCATAACTGGTGAAATTAGAGAAGCTTATGAGGAGATGTGTAAAGACGTTGAATTATTAAAAATTCTTGAGTATATGGTTAAGGAATTTATGGTTATTGGAGAATGTGTCCCACATTGTATGTTCGATGAAACTAAGGGGGTATGGTCTTATATAGCTTTACATAATCCAGATCAGCTTGAAGTAATTGATGCACCATTTATTAAGATGGATCCAATTATTGAATTTATTCCAGATGATCGGCTTCGTGCAGTTTTAACTTCTAATAATACGTTGTTACGTCGTGTTCGAGAACAGATGCCACCGGAATTAATCTCACGTTTAATTGCTCGTCAAAATATACCACTTAGTCCAGTTAATTGTACATTTCTTCCGCGTCGTCTGCATCCGTATGATACACGTGGTACAAGTGTTATTAGTAGGATGTGGCGAATACTGATGTACGAAGACGGCGTATATAATGCCTGTTACACTAAGAACACTAAAGTCACTATGAGTGATGGTTCTGTTAAATCAATATGTGATATATCAGTTGATGATAAAGTGTTGGATAGACATGGTTATGAATCTACTGTTGATGCCGTGTGGGTAGAAGATTTTCCTAAAGAAATTGTTATTGTAAAAGCACAGGGGACTATAGCCTTAGAATCAACTAAAAATCATAAATACCCGGTATTTGCATTACCACGTACATGTTTGTGTGGTTGTGGTATGGAAATGCATGGTGGGGCATCATTTGCTGGTGGACATAGTAGTGGGTTTGGTGAAGGTAAATATAAAAATGTAATTAAATGGAAGGGGCAAGGAACCAATCGATGGCAAGTAAGGGTTCCAGAATGGTATGAACCTTATAAGCAGCTAAAGGCTGAGGATGTAAGACCCGGCGATTATTTAATGTTGCCTAGAAAATTCAAGGAAATAAAAACTAACAAAACTATAGAATATGCTAGATTATTAGGATATTATTTGGCAGAAGGAAGTTCTAAGAATCTTTCTTGGGGTAGAGGATTAAATTTCAGCTTATGTTTAGACGAATTAAATACATTGGCGTTTGATATTGCTAGGATATTGAAGAAATTCAATACTGTTGGTCATATATATCAGGATATCAAACGTAATGGCTGTACAGTATCTGCTCATAGAAAATCTAGCTTATCAATTGCTAATATGTTACGAGCTGATGGTGGTGAATATGCTGAATACAAGAAATTAACAAAAGAGATTATGTCTTGGCCAATTAAATTAAAGAAAGAATTATTAAAAGGATATTTTGCCGGTGACGGCTCGTTTAGAAAATCAAAAAATAGGGTCAGCCATACTTTACAAATTAAGTGTTCGAGTGTTTCACAACAGCTTATATATCAAATTCGTCAAATATGTGCTCATTGTGGTATATTTGCTGCTATTAGTTATGTTCCATATTCAAAACGTAAACAGTCAGATGGTAAGAAACGTAAAGATCAATGGGTATTATCTATACAGGGGCCATCATTAGATACTCTATGGAAGATAGTTTTAGGTAAAAATTCACCACGTGAGAGAGAAGGGTATAATGAGGCTATTCCCTGTCGCACGTGGATGGATGATAATTTTATTTATGTACCAATTACTAGTGTAGATATAGTTAAATATAATGACTGTGTATATAACATAACAGTTAGTGGTGATCATTCATATCAAGCCTATGGACTTGGAACCTATAATAGTATTCAGACGGCACGTCGACAAGCGGCACCCCTGAAGGCAGCCCTCTTGGGGAATCCTCAGACTGGTTGGATCCCATCTCCAGAGCACGAGCAACGTTTACTTCAATTGCTAGCCCAAGCTGAGATGGATCCTGCTAGTTGGTTGGTGTACCACTATGGTATTAAATTTGAATTAGTTGGTGTTCAAGAACGTGTAATGAATATTAGTCAGCATAATGAAGTCATTGAACGTATTAAACTGATTGCTCTTGGAATTAGTAAGAGTTTTATGCATGGAGAGGTGAGTTACGCCAGTTCATACACTGGTTTATCTGTGTTTCTACAACGCATGAAAGCTGTGCGTAATTTCTTTGTTAATTCATGGCTTATCCCCAAATTCTTTAAGCCAATAGCAAAAATAAATGGTTGGATTAAACCTCGTCCAGGTGAGTTAACACATCGTTATCGTATTAAGCGTTCTCAGCACGAGCTTGAACAAGAGAATCGGTATATTGTACCTAAGATGGAGTGGGAGAAGCAGTTAGATCATACTGTTAATACAGAACTAGTCCAAGCAATGACAGCATTGGAAGGATTGGGTATCAAATTCTCTAAGACTACTAAGTATGCAGCTGTAAATCGAAAGTATGAAGAAGAGGTACTTAAGATTAAGGAAGAGCAAGCTTTTGAACGAAAGATGGTTGAGTATATTCCACCAGAGATGCAGCCGGGAGCGGCACCTGGTGGAGCTGGGGGTGGTGGAGGCGGCCTACTCTCCCCTCCACCACCTATGGGTGAACCTGGTGAAGGAATGCCAGGTGAAGGTGCTGGGGAAATGCCTGGTGGGGCTCCAGGTGGTTCTATGCCACCTGCTGCTGAAGGGTCTAGTGATAAAAATAGTGCGGGTGGTGGAACAGGTCCAAGTGGGAAAAAAGACCCGGCAAAAATTAAGACAGAATCTGATATTTGGGACCATAAAGGGAAATATGGAAATTGGACCGCCTCAGAGGTCACAGAACTATCTTCCCTTGTACGGGAAGGGCATACGGAGTCACCATTATGGGGTGACTTAGATGGAAATAGGTTCCGACAAGCTATTAATAGTGGAGACCCCATGGAAGCCCTAGATGTAATAGAGGAATTCCTTGAGGACAAGGGGTATCCTGGGAGTGATATTCGAGAATTGCGAAAAATATTAGATCAGGAAGGTATATTAAGAGATATAGCTAGTGGTGAAATTGGTAGTATGAAGGTAAATAAAGAAAAAGAATTTAATAGATTATCAAAGTATCTAGGTGATGGGGAAGTTGTTGAGTCAGAAATGTTTGTGGGAAATGGAAGTAAATGGAGTGGTGATATTAGTGACAAGATCAAATACTAATTTATTATATAGAACAACTATTTAATATAGGTTCTGCATGCTGATTGTAATAAAAGCATTAACAAATAATTCGGTATCTTTACCGTCTCCGTTTCCTACTGTTACTTATATTGGGCAGATAATTGCTCAAGATATACTTCCTGAAATTTATACTAAAATATTACCAGATCTTCAGAATCTCACTAATCAAGGTCTAATCGCATTAGAAGCAAGTAATTTTGTTACAACTAGTGATATTGTAAATTTTCAAGGCCCAATTCCTGGGCCAAGTGATGATTTTCAATTAGATGCTGTTAATGGTGTTATTAGATTTAATGGTGTACAAATTGCACCAGCAGGTGGACCACAAGGACCTACTGGACCAAAAGGGAAGACTGGTCCAAAAGGGAAAACTGGTTTTACTGGTCCTACAGGTGTTAAAGGATTAACTGGTGTAAAAGGTCCTACTGGTACTAAAGGAAAGACTGGTTCCACTGGTCCTAAAGGAAAGACTGGTTCCACCGGTCCTAAAGGAAAGACTGGTTCCACTGGTTCTAAAGGACAAACTGGTAAGACGGGTAAAACCGGTAAAACCGGATTTGGTAGAACGGGTAAGACTGGTAAAACTGGTCCAACTGGTTCCAAAGGCAAAACAGGGAAAACCGGTCCAATTGGAAAAACCGGACTAACGGGTATTCGTGGTATAACCGGACCTCGTGGTCCAACCGGAATTAAGGGACAAACAGGTCAAACTGGTCATTATGGTAAGACGGGGCTTACAGGTGTTAGAGGTTATACTGGTAAGACTGGTTCCAAAGGACAAACAGGTAAGACTGGTAAGACTGGTAAGACTGGTCGTACAGGTTCTAAGGGAACTACTGGACTTACAGGTGTTCGTGGTCCAACAGGTTTTAAGGGAATAACTGGTAAGACTGGAAAAACAGGTAAGACTGGGAAAACTGGTTTTGGTAGGACCGGAAAAACTGGAAAAACAGGTAAGACTGGGGCTGCTGGTAAAACTGGTTTCACAGGTCCTAAAGGAAGAACAGGTTTTACAGGTGTTAAAGGGCCAACAGGTTCAACTGGCTCCAAAGGACAAACAGGTAAGACTGGTTTTAAGGGACAAACTGGTAAAACCGGTAATAAAGGAACTACAGGCATTACTGGTGTGCGTGGTAAGACTGGGAAAACTGGTCCAACTGGTTCTAAAGGTAAAACTGGGAAAACTGGTACAACTGGTCATTTTGGTAAAACTGGTATTACAGGACATACTGGAAAAACTGGTCCTCTTGGTCAAACTGGATTAAGAGGTAGAACTGGTATTACTGGTACTTATGGACATACAGGCAGGACAGGAAAGACTGGAAAAACGGGAAAGACGGGGAAAACTGGTCCAACCGGCACCAAAGGTAAAACTGGAAAGACAGGCTTAACTGGTTCCAAAGGTAAGACAGGCTTAACTGGTTCCAAAGGTAAGACTGGCTTAACTGGTACCAAAGGTAAGACTGGACTTACAGGTTTTGGTAGAACTGGAAAGACTGGAAAGACTGGTCCAACCGGTTCCAAAGGTAAGACTGGACTTACAGGTTTTGGTAGAACTGGAAAGACGGGTAAAACTGGTCCAACCGGCACCAAAGGTAAAACTGGTAGAACTGGTTTAACAGGAGTTAAGGGTATAACTGGGTTCGGTAGAACTGGAAAAACGGGTAAAACTGGTCCAACCGGCACCAAAGGTAAAACTGGTAAAACTGGTCCAACCGGTTCCAAAGGTAAGACTGGTAGAACTGGTTTAACAGGAGTTAAGGGTATAACTGGGTTCGGTAGAACTGGAAAGACTGGGAAAACTGGTCCAACTGGTTCCAAAGGTAAGACGGGTAAAACTGGTCGAACGGGTAAGACAGGCTTAACTGGTTCCAAAGGTAAGACTGGACTTACAGGAGTTAAGGGTATAACTGGGTTCGGTAGAACTGGAAAGACTGGTAAGACTGGTAAGACTGGTAAGACAGGTTTAACTGGTTCCAAAGGTAAGACTGGACTTACGGGTTTTGGTAGAACTGGGAAGACGGGTAAAACTGGTAGAACGGGTAAAACTGGTCCAACCGGCACCAAAGGTAAAACTGGTAAGACTGGTAAAACCGGATTTGGTAGAACGGGTAAGACTGGTAAAACTGGTCCAACTGGTTCCAAAGGTAAGACTGGTACTACGGGAACAAAAGGTAAAACTGGTACTACTGGTGTTAAGGGTACTACGGGAACAAAAGGTAAAACTGGTACTACTGGTGTTAAGGGTACAACAGGTGTTAAGGGTACAACAGGAGTCAAAGGTGTAACTGGTAAAACTGGGACTGGCAAGACTGGCAAGACTGGCAGAACCGGAACTACCGGTAGTACATCTGTAGCTATAACGCAACTTACGGACGTTAACACCAGCACCACATCAGGTACTACTTATGCACTTCTCGATGGTATGACAACTACTCCAGGTGCAGGAAACTATTTGGTGTGGTTTAATACTACGGCATCACATAC
>Ga0315284_10001593_pt1 | contig 32458 bp, 29 predicted proteins | sample YL17G09_16_MG_FD_203696 | JGI IMG/M metagenome (GOLD analysis project Ga0315284, IMG submission 203696) | Sediment microbial communities from Yellowstone Lake, YNP, Wyoming, USA - YL17G09_16 | ecosystem: Environmental > Aquatic > Freshwater > Lake > Sediment | place: USA: Wyoming | collected... | reverse complement strand
TTATTTATTTATAGCATTATGGGAACAAGAAATAGGAGTAAAAATTATCGAATGCTATCCACTACCGATAAATTTAGATTTAGAGCTTACTTCAATGCAGATTTTCATTGCGTTTCAAAATTATTATACGAACGAAACTAAGGAAAAAGGATTTAAACGCTCTTTTTTTAAATTACCGATAAAAAATATAAATAAGATAGCAAGCATATTTTTAGACGTTATTAAAGAAAAAGAAAAAGAAATACCATTTATTTCTGCAATTTTATTTCCAGGATATTATAATGAAAAAGATATTGAAGTGTTTGACGATTTATTAAATAATTTAGGTTCTGAATATAAGGAGCTTTTTTTAGAAAAAAATAAGAAAGTGTCATTGCAGAAATATAGTAATAAAATCAAAGAAATTCTCGATTTAAAAGAAAAAGTACGAGACGCAGAGATCAAAATTGAAAAATCCTATTCTAAAAACGATGCGTTAATTGATTTCAAGAAAGGGATGGAATTGTTTTCGAGTAAGAAGTACGATCAATCTTATTTTTTTCTAAAAAAAGCTCATTTAAAGTTTAAAAACGATAACGATCTAAAATTGCTTTTAGATTCGTCCTTTTTCATCGGTTCTGCTCTATCCCAATTAAATAAATTAAATATTGCCCAAGAATATTTTAAACTCTTAGAAGATCTTTCTATTAAGCTTCAAAATAGCAAATATTACGAAACGTCAATATATATGAGTGGATTTTGTGCTTTTAAAAGCGAACGTTATGATCTAGCTTTAACTCAGTTTAAAAAGTTAGAATCAAAAAACCTTCAACACATTAACAAATTTCAATTTTACTTTCTATACGGCCGTGTTTTAAGATTATTAAATCAAAACGAAAAATCGATCGAGTTTTTGTCTAAAGCTAAAGATGTCAGCTTTCAAACGGAAGACGATCAAAACGTTAGCGAAAAGCGTGCAAAATTATCTCTTGAGTTAGGACATACTAATTACAATATTGCAATTGATTTGGTCAAATCGGGAAAATTTGATAAAAATAAAATCGGATCGTATTTAAAAAATGCAATTAATTACTACGAAGAATCTATACAAATATGGAAAGAAAATAACAATTATTTCGCTCTTATTGACGCTTATAGATTAATTGGAAACATATATAATGTAGTAAATGAATTCGCTTTAGCGATCGAATATTATCGGAAAACAATGGAATACGCGGAATTAACTAACGATATATTAAATAGATTAAAGACTTTCGGTTTAATAGTTCAAATATATGTAAGACTTAATATGCACGAGGTTATCGTTAAGGAGATGGACGAAATGCTTTCAAAAATAGTTTCGTTTGCTTTTGTTGATCTTTTTACTATTGCAGGATTCCATAGACAATTAGGTGATTCGTTGTTCAGATTAAATAATAAAAAAGAAGCGTTATCTGAGCTTCTAATAGCATTAAACATATATAATAAATTTGACACGCCACGTAGAGAAGCTCTCAGCCCCTTGAAAATTATAATAGAAATTTACAGAAGCAATAAAGAAGAAAAATACGTTCAATATTATCAAGAACAATTCAATACCCTTGAAAACAAAATTAAACAATTTGAAGCCGAAAGCGGAAAATTGCACGGATTACTTGGCGATATTAAAGAGTTTTGGTTTGTTATGAACGATGGAACCACTATATTTTCTTACGCTCCGGAGACATCGTTGGATCCCCATCTTTTTGGTAGTTTCATAAGCGCGTTACAAACTTTTAGCTTAGAATTAACTTCTGAGAGTTTGAATGCGATATCTATGGGATCGGATCAATATACATTTTATAGAGAAAAAGGTAAATCCATATTCGTTTTAGGTCGTACAAGCGTAAAATCTTCTTTAAATCAAATAAGAGATGCGCTTTCAAACATTTTTAACGAATTTTGGAAACAATATAGTCGGTTTTTTGAAAATTTTGATGGAAATGTTAGTAGGTTTTCTGATTTCGCGAGCTGGATTGAAAACGCTAAAAAATTGGAATGGAAAAAAGAATAATCAAAAAATGGATTTTAAAGCTATCAAAATAAGATAGCTAAATTAAATAGATAAAAGTTTATTAATGAAAATAAAGAAATTTAAATAAATTCAATCTATCTGAAAATTATTCTTTTGGCTGAAATAATGCTTTAAAAAAAATAATAATATTATTATATTTTCTAACAAGAATTCTTTCTATAATGGTGAATTTAAATGCTATATTTATTTCTGACTCATTTTAACATTTATTACGGCCCGATTATATATCTAACAGTACCAGAAAAAGTAACTTATGGGAAATCTCTAGAGAAAGTAAGAGAATATTTCGATCTAAGCGAAAGTTTTTTTGAGATTAATTTAGTGGAGGATGGTTTAAAGACAATTAACCTGTACATTGAACTAATCTCCTCGTGGGCAAGAGGGGGCAGAGAAATGACAATGCTTTCGATTGTAACTGATAAAAATTATAAAAATTCCATATTTTTTGACGTTTTAAAAGAAGCAGAAAATAAATTTAACTACGCTCAAAATATTTACAAGGGCTTTTATATAAAAGACGTGGAATATAAAAACGATCCAGAAGTACAACTTAAATACGAAGAAATCAAAAAAATTCTACTTGAGACGTATAATAAAATAGAAGAAAGAGCAATGTCAGCAGTAATTGGAAACCTTTTGATTTTAGGGTTGGATCGAGTGGGGAAAACAACAATATTAGAATACTTGAAGAAAAAAGCTTTTACGAGCGTAAAACCTACTTTAGCATTAACCCTTATCGAACAAATTATTGATTCGTATCTCTTTAAAATTATAGATGTAAGTGGCCAAAAGAAGTTAAGAGATCAATGGTGGATGTTTACAAAGCATCCAGATGCAATTATATTTGTTATAGATATAAACGATATTCAAGAAGGGGAAAGATTAGAAGAAACTAAGGAAGAAATAAATAAGATTATAGATAAATTTTCCAGTAATGAGAAAAACAAACTAGATAAAAATACGATATTACTTTTTTGCGTGAATAAAATTGATTTGTATAAAGGAAAATTACCTAAAGTGGATAAAATAAAAGAAATCTTCAAATTAACAGAATTCAAAGGAATATTTACAATAGAATTTACGAGCACAGTAACAGGACAAGGAATTGAAAAGAGTTTTAAATGGCTGGTAACAAAGTTGTTGAATATTTCGAAATCTTAATATATTATTAGTAGTGACGGAGTAAAATCAATGAGCGTCAAAAATAGTAAGCCAAATTCGAAGATTGAAGAAAACTCTGAAATAAGCTCTTTTATAGCATTATGGGACGAGCAAATTGGTCCAGAAATTGTGGATTTTTATCCTCAAGTTACTATCGGAGATCTTGAAAAATTGGCGGTTCAAATTTTTACTGTATATCAGTTTTTTTGGGACACTCCTGAGAGCCCGTATCAAAGAACGAGTTTTGTGTTGCCAATTGCGTTAAACAAGAAAGTTAAAGTTCTTTTTGACGTAATTCCTAACGCTGAAGTGAGAGGAGGTCTTCAACCCTTTATTGTGGTATTAATAGCTCCAGATTATTTATCAGACGAGGATTTAAACGAGTTTAACGAAATAATCCTGAAAATTACTCAAAGGTTTTCAAGAAAAGAAGAAATAACGCTTAAAACCTATTATCCTGAATTATTTAATTTGTTCAAATCGAAAAAATCCGTTTTAGAAAAAGAAGTTGAACTTAGTAAATTCTATTCTTATACGGCAGCAATGGAAGATTTTCAAGCAGGAATTAAACTGTTTCAAACTAAAAATCTTGAAAAAGCATACGAACTTTTAAGAAAAGTCTTATTAAAATTTGAACAAGAGCAACACAAACACTTAATTGTAGAAGTTTTATACGTTATTGCTTCCATATTTACTCAACAAAAAAAGTATAAAACAGCAAACGAATATTTCAAACGATTGCAAAACCTTGCCGAAGACATTAATCACGACAAATACAACGAAATAAGTCTTTTTATGCAAGGATTTTGTGAATATAAAAACGAAAATTTTATTTCAGCAAAAAATAAATTCGAAAAAATAGATGTTATTAAATCTAAATTTATTAATAAATTACAATTTTATACTATTTACGGGCGAGTTTTAGAAAATCTTGAAAAATTTGAAGAGTCCGCCAAACAATACCAAGAAGCTTTAAAGATAACAGAAAAAATGGGAAAGTCTGAGTTAGAACAAAAGCAAAATGCTCAAATACTATACGAATTAGGTATAAATCAATACAGGTTAGCTGTCGAAATTCTGAAAAAGCACGGATTTGAAAAACAAGAAAAATTCGAAGTTGTTCTTAGAGAAGCAGTTGATAATTTTACTAATTCGATACAAATTTTAAAAAATTTAAACGATTACGACGTAATTGCTCAAATTTATCAATTTATTGGAGATATTTTTGAGTTTTTGGAAAAAGATTTAGAAGCTCTTGAAAATTACGAAGAAGCTTTCAAATACGCACAAACTGGAAATAAGCCAAATAAACAAGTTGTGCTTTTGAAAAAAGTCGTACAAAAATTGATAAAATCGAATAAATACGAAGATGCTGTGATTAAGATCAAGGATTTTTTATCGAAAATTAATAATTTTAAGTTTATAGACCTTTATACCGTGTCAAATCTTCGTTATTTGTTGGCAAATTCGTTAATAGCTCTCGATAAAAAAAGAGAAGCGTTAAACGAATTATTAAACGCCCACCAAATACTAAAAAGCTTTAAATTTCGAACCCAAGAAGAATTAAACGTCTTAAATCAAATCGTTAAAATTTATTCAGAAATGGGAAACGGCGATAAAGTTTTATATTATAACGACGAAATAAACAACGTTTCAAAAGTCCTTAAAGAAGCTTCTTTCTTGTCCCAACCAAAAATCTTTCGCCCGATGGGTGATCTAAAAGAAATATGGATTTTTCACGCCGTTGCTGGAGTGGAGATTTTTAATTACGCGCTTGAATCAAAAATAGACAACGACCTAATGGGTGGTTTTCTAACCGCATTAAGGCAATTCAGTTTGGAGATAAGTCAAAAACAATTTAACGATATGATAATAGGAGACGATTATTTTATAATGTATCAGGAAGAAGGATTTGACTTCTATATACTTGGTCGAGCTCCTTCTAAAGTATCCAGAGACATTATCAAAAAAATCTTATCAACAATATATCGACGTTTCTGGAAGGAATATTCGAAATACATTATAGATTTTAAAGGGAACGTAAAGTTTTTTCAGGATTTTCGCAATGTAATCGAATCTCTCGATTTAACTTTAACTGTTTGAAAAGAACGATTATTTTTAAAAATTAAAAGAAAGAAGAAAAAAAAATAATTATTTGTATTTATTTTACAATACACCAATAATACCGGCAATAAAAATTATGATACCAGCAATGAGTCCAAAAAGTCCGGCACATAAAAAGCCAATAATAATAGCAACAATACCCATTATTAGTATGAACGCGCCACTAAATGGTATTCCGTGCTTAGAAGATCCGAAACAACTGATTAGAACAACTAATCCAACAAGTAGTAAAAGCATCCCACAAATTATACCCATTAGATTAAATCCCATAAAGGCAATGATTGCTAAAATTATAAGGATAACTGCTCCAACGAAAGCTAATAGTTTTACTAATCCCGGATGCGAAACATAATCACTATGATTTCTTGTCATATTATTCACTTATTTTTTTATATAAATAGAAGTTTTTTTGTATAATACATATTAACTAATTTAAAAACTTACTATTTTCAAGTCAAAAAGTAAATTTTTAATAAAAAGGTAAAAAAAATTTTATAACATTTCTAAATTTATATTTTTTAAAAAATAAATACAAATTTTAAACCGCACGCTATTAAAACAAGAATTATTTTAATTAAACACCTATATTTAAAGTAATTTTAAAAATTATAAATATAATCTGATTTTTCAATATTTTGAATAGTTTAGTTTGTTAAATAAATAATTATTTATAACTTTTTTATACAAGCTAAAACATAAGCGTCGTAATACGTTCCTTTAAAATTTAAGTATTGTTTTAGCAATCCTTCCGTTTCAAAACCGCATTTTTTAAAAAGATTAATAGATTTTGCATTGTCAACAACAATGTGGGCTTCTAATCTATTTAGATTAAGATGTTGGTGCGCAATTATTTTAATAAGATTAATTGCGTTTTCACCGATTCCTTGATTCCAATATTTAGAATTAATCCAAATGCCAATTTCCGCTCTTTTATGAAGCCAACTTATCCCCCATACACTAATTGAGCCAATTTTTTTTACTTCTTTATTTCTTAGTTCAATAATGTAATTAAATTGAAGCGTTTGATCCCAGCTTTTCAAATAGCTTTTTATTATTTTCTTTGCGTGATCCAAAGACTCTAATGGTCCAAGCGAAAGATATCTTGAAACAGATATTTCGGTTAAACTTTCGTAAAAAAATTTAGCGTCGTTAGAAGAAATTTTTCTTAAAAAAAGCCTGCTCGAATCGTCAGAAATTTCTTCAATTATCTTAGTCTTCAACATTTAAATTAGGTTACAAAAAAAATGGTATTTAATTATTTGGAAAAAGTTAATTATAGTTTTGGTTCGTTTAATAAAATCTTAAACGTAAAATGAAAAAAAAGAAAAAAGAGGAAAATTTAATTTTTTAAAATAAAGGGAATAATAAAATTAAAAACCCTTGTATTTAGGTTCTGTTTTCTTCAAAAACGCGTTTATACCTTCTTTAACGTCTGAGGACGCACTATTTAATCCAAAGCCTAGTTGTTCGAGATGTAATCCTATTTCAACTGGTACTTGAGTGCCAAATTTGGTACATTTTTTGATTACATAGAGAGCTGTAGTTGCGGCATCTCCAAGCCATTTAGCTTTTTCGTGTACAAGATTTTCGAATTCTTCACCATCGTTCGCAACCCACGAAACAAAACCGAAATCTATCATTTGTTCTGCGGTAAATTGTTCGCCAAAGTAAGCCATTCTTATGGCTCTATTCACGCCGATTCTGCGCGCCATTCTAATACAACCTCCATTAGCAGGAAGGATACCTCTGTGGATCTCTGGAAAGCCAAAAGTAGAGCGTTTAGATGCAATAACAATATCACAGACTAAAACAAGTTCACAACCTCCACCTAAAGCAAATCCATCAACAGCTGCGATTAAAGGTTTCGTAAATTGTTCTATTTCGTCGTAATTTCTCATTCTCATTCTCATTGCTATAGACATATGCATAGGGATGTTTGGTTTTACTCCTGTTCCCATGGAAGAGCTTAAATCAGCACCAGCACTAAAAGCTGGTTTTTTTGTCACTTCTTTTGAACCCCTTAAAACTACGCATCGTATATCGGGATCTATTTCCATGGATTTTAAAGCAGTTGCAATCTCTTCAGTAGTTTGGACTGTCAACGCGTTTAATTTGTCTGGTCTATTAATTATAATTACTGCGTAATTTGCTTCAATAGTTCCAGAGACTACGTTTCCTGTTTTATCTTTTTTAATAGGTGTCTCTACTACAATATGTTCAAATTTCATTTTTTCAGCCATTTTTTAATACCTTTTTGATTTTTATTTTTGTTTTGTTAAGCTTAACTTTTAAGTGAATAATTAGTATAAATTTTGTTTTTATTAAAAACTTTCAAGTTTAAGATGTAATTTTCTTTTATTTAGTTTTGATTTTTTTATTTGTTAAATCCAATTTAATTTTCAATTTAAACTGTAGAGAAAAAAGGTTTGTCTATAAAACTACATATAAAATTAAGAAAATTTTAGAAATTAAAAAAAAAGAAAAACGAGTTATAGTAATATTGCTTTAGGAGTAAAGTCGAATATCCAATTAAATTCATTAAATAGTAAGATTAGAAATACAAAAAAAAAAAAAAATTGTTATTAATCATTTTCTATAGAGTCCTTCAGCAGAGTGTGTGGGCCGAATTACTTTTTCATTTCGGCAAACTTGCCAGATTTCATTAAGTTAATAGGCTTAAAGTAACTTTTGCCAGTATCTTTAGCAAGTTTTTCTAAAAGGACAGCCCAAGCTTGAAAATTCTTTTTTCCTGGTCCAAATGGTCCTGGAGCGTTCATACCTGCCATGTTTGCGTCGTCAATAACTTTAAATCCGCCTGCGACACCTTCTTCTAAAATTTTGCAACCTTCGTTTAATAATATTGCAAAAGTTACGTTAAGATCAAATAATCCTGCTGGTTTGGCTGCTTTTATCTTAGCACTAATTGGATCTTTTCCTTTGCTCCAGTCGTAAAATCCTTTGCCTGTTTTTTGACCTAAATTGTTTTTAGCCATTAAGTCCTTCAGAACTTTCCCTGGTTCAAAATCGGGAGATAAAGTTTGTTTATAATAACTCATAACATGAACCATTGTGTCAATTCCAACAAAATCGGAAAGCATACAAGGTGGCATTGGCATTTTTCCGCCAGCGTCAGCGTCCAATTGCTCCCAAGTTAGTTTTTGTGCGACTGCTTTGTCAAAACAGTAGCTTAAATAAATTTGTACGGGAGCGTTTAACCTGTTCACAATAAATCCAGGTCTATCTTTTAGAACTGGCGCAATGTATCTATCTCCTTTTAAACAGGGTAATTTTTGTGCAACTTCCATAACGGTATTGAAAGTTTCGTCAGAGGTATCATTTCCTCTAATAACTTCAATACATCGCATTAATGGAACCGGATTAAAGAAATGCATTCCACAAACTCTATCAGGTGCTCCAGAGTCTTTACCAATTTCGGTAATACTCATAGTAGAAGTGTTTGTTGCAAAAATTACGTGAGAAGGTCCATTATCCATCGTTGTTTTGCACACTTGCTTTTTTATATCCATTTTCTCAATGACTGCTTCAACGACTAGATCAGCGTCAGCAACTGCTTCGGCTAAATTAATTGATTTTTTTAATCTTTCCAAAATACCAGCGGCAGACACACCCTCTCCTAACGCTCCTTTTGCTTCAAGTTTTTTTAGACCTTCTTGAATACCAGTTACTCCTTTGCTTACAAATTCGTCTTTAACATCGACCATTATTACGTTATATCCTGCCATCAAAGCGACCTGCCCTATGCCTGAGCCCATTAAGCCTGCTCCGAGAACAAGAATGTTCTTTACATCAACCATTATTTATCATTTTTTGTAATTTTTTTATTTTTTATAATTGAATTTGTTATGTTAATTAATTAAAAATTTTATTTGAATGTTTAGACATTTCATTTTTAAAAAAATAAAAAAAATGATCCAAAACAAAAAACAGGTTTTGGAATAATTCGATTTAAAAAAAGTTATAAAAAAATCCGCTTAGCAGCTTTTAATTGGTAATGCTATTTTTCTCATAAAATCAGAACTATTAAGACAATTTATTGAATTACAATAATCTAAAGCTCGTTAATAAAGGTTGAAGTTTTTAAAGATTTGACGTAAAGTATTTTGAAATAAAAATGAAAAATCAAATAATATTTTTAACAATAGTCTAGAAGTGAAGAATTTTTTGTAAATATAATGTTAAACTTTTAATCTTTTAAATTATATGTTAAAATAAAAGGAATTCTCAAAATTTTCAAAATGAAATTAGGCAAGATTAATGGTATTGTAATAAAGCTCCATTTTTCGACTTTACTTATCATTGTAATAGTCGCGTATTTTTCTGCGACTTATTATTTAAGTTTAGTTCCAGAAGCTGGTATTTTGGATTTATTGTTTGTTGGAATTATTAATGGGATAATATTTCTGGTATCTATTTTCATACACGAATTATGTCATTCTCTAATGGCGCAACATTACAAATTAAAAGTCTCTGAAATCGAACTATTTTTATTTGGTGGAGTGTCAAAAATTGAAGAAGAACCTAAAACGCCTAAAAGCGAATTTTTTATTTCCGCAGTTGGTCCTCTTTCTAGTTTAATAATGGGATTTATATATTTAATCCTATATTTTTTAGATTTTTTATTTGCGTTATCCTTACCAACGTGGATCTTAGTTACTTTTTTTTATTCTGGTTATACAAACGTCATGTTAGGTTTATTTAATCTTTTACCGGCGTTTCCTATGGATGGAGGCCGAGTTTTAAGGGCTTACTTGTGGAATAGAAGAAAAGACATCATATCTGCAACAAAAACAGCAACTAAAATTGGTAAATTTTTAGGTTATGTTTTAGTAGCGTTAGGTATTTTGCAACTGGTTTCATTAGGACAATATGCGGGATTATGGCTAATTTTTATCGGATTATTTTTGGCTTCAGCGTCGAAAAAATCTTACGCGCAGACCGTAAACGAATACATTTTGTCTCATATATACGTTAAAAACGTTTCAATTTCACAAAAATATGTTTTACATTACGAATTGCCTCTTATTGACGCTCTTAAAGATTATTTTGTGAATTTTAACCAATTATATTATCCAGTAGTATCGGAACCGGGTAAATTTGTGGGTATTATCCATTTAAACGATATAAAAAACGTACCAATTGAAGAAAGATCTAAATACATAGTTGGTAATATAATGAGAGATATAACCTTGTTTCCAGTTGTTTATTACGAAGAAACAAGTAGAGACGTAATAAAAAAGTTCTCAACGATTGCAAACGAATTACATATTGCTATTATAAAAGAGAGCGAAAATAGAAATATCATAAATTTTCTTAGCGAAAAAGAGTTAATGAACGCGTTAAAAAATATTAAAATTTATAAACAACAGGTTTAATTTTAATCTTTAACAAATCATTAAATTTCTATATTATATTAATTTTTTTTTAAAAACTCTTTAAAGTTATAAGTAAAAGATCAGTTCTTCAATACATAAATTTCTCTTTTCGTCGTTTTCAACAAAATTAATTTCCACTTTTTGAATATTAGTTAATTCTTTGAAAGCGGTCTCGAAGTATCCTTTATTAATTCTACAAAAAGCTTTTCCAAATTTAAGTTTTTTTCGACTTTTAATCGGTTCTCTTAAAAAACATCGATTTTCAATGATTATTTGTATTTTATTTTTGCTAGCTTTTACTTCTTTTATTTGAACGGCGTAGAATTCCTTTAATTCTTCTAATAGAATTTGCACTGCTTCTTCTATTTGGAAAACGTCTTTTTGATATTTTTCTTTGATCCTATTTACTACCGTCTCTCCTGTACCTTTGCCGATTTGATAAAGCATTGATAAAAGAGCATTGCGTCCAAATAGGTCGTATATTTTAAATACGAGACTTTCGGATATAATTTCAAGTCCCTTTAACGAATTCAATTCTTTATTCGTGTTTAGAATCTTTTCGTTTAGTTTTTCAACGTTAATATCAGTTTTGTTCAAATTGTAATCACTTGTTTTACAAATTTGTTAGATAATTATTTTCTATATTTTATACGTTCTTAATAAATTAGTAAAAAACTATAGGTTTAAAATTTTATTTAGTAAATTAAAACTTTTTTTCAAAATAAAGTGAATTTTAATAATTTTTTAGTAAATTAATAAAGCGTTAAATTTATTTTTTATAGGGAAAATTCAAAAACTATTTAATATAATTTTATTAACTATATAATATGGAATTAACCTCGTTAGAATATTTACAGGGATTATTTAGTTTAATCTTTGTTCTTATAACTGTTTCTGTTGGGATTATAATTATTTCTAAATTTTTTAAAGTTAAAAAGTGGGAATATCTTCTTATAGGGATTGCGTGGATAGGAATGGCGAGTGCTTATTATCCCGATGGAATAAACTTTATAATGATTACATTATATGGTAAAATATTAAGTCCGCTAATGTATCTTCTCATAGCGACGGCGTTTTTAATTCCAGTGTCATATCTATGGTTATTCGTTATTTCTTATCTAATTAACATAAAGCATCGGAAATTAGTATTAGTAATATTTTTCGTAATCTGTGCAATTCTTGAAATTACCTTATTATCATTATTAGTTATTGATCCGAGACTAGTCGGCACTTTCTTAAATCCTTTTACGGTCGAATTCAGTTTATTTACTCAAGTTTTATTGCTTTTTGCATTGGTTGTTTTTGTGGGATTTGGTTTTCTTTTTACAAAAAACGCGTTTAATTCAGAAAAACCAGAAATAAGATTGAAAGGAAAATTTCTCTTAATAGCATTTGTATCTTTTTTAGTTGGAGCCTTTTTGGATATAATCCTCCCTATTACACCATTGACAGTAGTGATTACACGGTTGATTTTAGTCTCAAGTTCAATAGAGTTCTATTTTGGGTATATTCTACCAAGTTGGGGTAAAAAAGTTTTTTTAAAAGAATAGAAGTTATCAATGGTGTTTTATTTCTTTTTTATTGCTTTCAATTATTTAGAACTTAACTTCGAAAGTAAGTAAAATTAATAGTTAAAAATATTAAACCTTTTTTATAAGTATTCCTTCTTATTGTAGTTACTCTCTTTTATCTTATTATTTAAATGCTAACTCTATTTGGTGTTTAGTGTATTGAATTTTGTCGGTCACGGGCATCTAAATTAGTGAAATGATCTGTGGGGAAAGAGTCACTCTTTTCTATATGATAAATGGGCAGTTAGGTTTGCTTAAAGTTTAAATATAACTTTACCCTACATTTAATTATGAACTATTCGTTACATATTTCAAAAACAAAATATGGAAATTATTACGCTTATCGGCATAATTATCGCGAAAGTGGGAAGGTAAAAACTAAAGACATATATTTAGGTCCAGAAGAGATCGCAGTGAAAATAATCTCGGATTTTACCTCGAAAAAGCCGCTAAACGAGCGCCATTTGTCGTTTTCAGGAGAGTTAATTCTCTCGCGCATGCTTGAACTGGTTGGTTTTAGAGCGTTAATCAATAAACTCGTTCAGAATCGAGCAAAATTCGATGTGGGGCGCTTTATTGAACTTTTAGTAGTAGAACGTTCCATTTATGAATATAGTAAGTGGAGTTTAGCCAATGTAGGTCATGAAAAGTCAATTCTTTCACTCGATTCAATAATTACATGCGATAAATTTTATGAAAACAACATTTATCACTACATGGATTATATCTATCCTCATCTCGACCAAATACAGAGAGAAATCGTAAAAAAACTCCTTGCCATGAAAGAGATAGATTTTGAGGAGTTGATCATTGATGCGACCTCCATTCATTGTTTTGGTTCTGATGAAATTGAAGAGCCGAAAAATCGGATTGAGAAATACGTGGAAGTAAACCGAACGCACGGATATAGTCGGTCTAAACGCCCCGATCTGCCCCAAATAAATCTCATCTTAGGAGTTACAAACCATAATATCCCTTTACTTTTCGATGCGTTTTCTGGAAATGCTCCTGATCCCACCATGTTTAAATTAATCCTCGAAAAATGCAAGCGTGAATATACTCCACTTTTAAAAAAAGTAAAGGAAAAATACATTGTGTTTGATAAGGGAAACAATAGCGAAGATAATTTTAAGGATTTGGATGCGTTATGTGAAGCGTGGGAGTGCCATTTTGTTGCGAGTGTTCGCCCTAGTTTAGTCGGGGTAAAAAAACAGTTGGAATCGTTAAGGATCGAAGAACTTCCCGTGATCCACGAGCAGAAATGTACGAAATTAAGAGGCAAAACAATCGCTCTAATCTTATACGAAGCAGAACGAAATGTCTTGCTATACGTAAACGAAGAGATCGCGAAAAAAGAACAAGAAGACTTTTTAAACGTATTAAATGAGATCCAAGAAAATGTAGAAGAAATCAATCAAAAAAATGACATCATTGAAAATAAGTTAAGTGCGGCGAAAGAATTGCTCCAAAAAAAGAGACTTGTTTCATATTTCAAGAGCGTGGTGGAAAATGGAACCATAAAATGTAGTCCGATTGAAAAGAAAGTAAACCGAAAACTCAATTCAAGGGGAAAATTTGCAATTATTACTAACGATTTTAGCCTTGATGCCGTTTCCATTATCCGAATTTATAAGACAGCGGGAGTCGTAGAACGCGAGTTTCATATTTTAAAGAGCGTGCTTTCCCTCTATCCGCTTAACCATCGTAAAAAAGAACGAATTAAAGTGCATTGTGCGCTCGTGATATGGGGCGCAATGGCCTATGCTTTATTGAGGTCCTTGCTCTTGTCTCATGCCATGGAATTTACATTCGAGGAATTGAAAGAAAAAATTAAGCAAGGATATGTTTCAATCGGAGATTACGTTTATCCCGGGTATAAATCGTTCAGAATACAGCGGATTTTAAACCTTAATCCCGTATTACAGGCCATATTCGAGCTATTTACCTTGGATTCTGATTATTTTGACATAACCCTTCTCCCTACGGTGGAAGAAAAAAATAATGAAAAAATTTAGAAAGGGAGGCGCATTCCATAAAAAAGGATAAAGATTAAAGCAAAAAAAGAAAATTAAATCAAAATATCAAAGGAAATGGAATCTCTATTAAACAAAACTTTAAAATAAACGCTTGATGATCTTACTTAACTTTCGAAGTTAAGTTAGAAGAAATAAATTCAAGAATATAATAAAATCGGATAAGCTCTAAATTATTATAGGTAATTTTCCATAACATTTTTGAATTTTTAACAATATTTATTTCATTTTATCTTTTTTATTTGAATTGTCTTAATATTATCGAGTTTCTTTACAAAATCTTCTTGAATTTTTTTAATTAAAGGAAATTGATCGAAGAAGTCAGTCAATAATTCAATACCATTTTTCTCATAATCTCTTTTTATTTGAATAAAAGAATCGTGAAATTCATCATCGTTTACGAAAACATAATCTATATTATTGAATAAACAAAATGCAATATGTAGAGCATCCCCAGTATGCAATTTGTAATTTGCACCAATAAACCAAGCAAATTTAATTAAAATATTATTAATGGGTATAATCTTACAAGCATCAAACAGAGTTTTGACAATTTGTGGAATTTTATAAGTACTTTTTAATCTATTGACAGTGCAGATTAATTCTAAAACTGAAAAGTCTGAAATATTAAGAGTTCCTTCTTTTTCAAGTATTTTTATAACTGCTTTTATAATTTGATCTAATTGAAGATTCCCAGTAGTTCCTTGAGATTTAAATTTTTCTTTCTTTTCAGGATTTATAGCTAAAAAGTTAAATAATAGATCAGAATCAAGAAAAATAGAGTAAGTCATGATTCATAATTCTGGAAATTTTTTTATTAAAAATAAGTTAAAATCTCCAAGATTCACGGATTACAGCCTTGATGGATTTTCCCGAAGTTTTAATTTGATTATATTCTTCTTCTAATATTCCAGTCATTAAATCGAATAAAGAATTTTTCTTCTTGATTATTAAATCTGAATCAAATAATTCTATTAAAAGTTCATCTATGTGTTTATTTGAAAATTCTAGACATTTTTCTAAAATCACTTGATCAGAGAGATTTTCTCCAAGTTGAGATTTTAATTTTTCACGTAATTTTTTTAAAAAATCTGTTTTTATTTCCACACTTGTCATATGATTAAATAAATAATTTTGACTAAAATAATTTTACACTAGTTTCTTCAATATAAATAGCTTTGGATGATTTTGTAGATTTATAATCTCCATCATCAATTTCAATAAATAATAAAAATACTAAAAATAGTAAAAAGGTCATCTATTTTGCCAGCGTATTAAGAACTTTCTCAAAATCTTTATATTCTGGCAGATCGGTTAAAAATATAGTTATTTTTTCTAAGTTCTTGTTTTGTTCTAAAATAAATTTTTTTATCGTAGGTAACATAACCTGAGCACATATTTTCGTATTAAATCCTAAATTTTCAATTGAAATAGGATTTAATGCGACCGTCTTTATTCCTGCTTTATCGGCAACTTTTAAAGTGTTCCAAGTTGCTAACATCAGCTTTTTTCCCTCTTGCCCTACCCCTAATCGTGGACCAACGACGTGGATCAAATATTTTGCGTTCAAATTTCCCGCCGAAGTAATAACAGCGTTCCCTATAGGTATTTTTGTAACTTTATTTATTATTTTATTACACTCAATTTGAACTTTCGGACCAGCTTGTTTTAACACTTGACATCTTAAACTTCCACTTGGTAGAAGGCGACTATTGGAAGGTACAACGATTGCATCGTATTGCACGTCAATGATCTCTTTAACTGCGATTTCGATTACCGTATCTTTTATCGTAATTTCGTTCATTAAACAAATAACTATGCAATTTATATTTATATTTTTTTTATTAGAAATAGTTTTAATAACGATGTTTTTGAAATTAAAATGTTCTTATGAAAATTCTTATACTTTTAATGTAATTTTGAGTTTTAGATCGTATGAGTACTCAGGATTTAATATTATACGAAGAGAAAGGACGCGTTGCCACCATTACAATAAACAGGCCGGAAAAAGCACATTCGTTCAATTACAATATGTTAAAAGCTATGCACGAACGATTGATAGAAGCGAACAAGAACGATAAAGTGAGATGTATAATTATAAAAAGCACAGGGGAGAAGTTTTTCTGCGCTGGATACGATTTGGACGAAGTAATGAGTAATAGAGAAATTGCCGGTCGAATTATTGAATATGGCAGAAAAGTTAACGAAACGATTTTGCGATTGAAAAAACCGGTTATTACTCAAGTGCAAGGTATTTCTGTAGGTTTTGGCGTTCTAATGACATTGGCTTCAGATTTAAGAGTTTTTGCTGATAGACCAAAAGAAAAGTTGTATTTGAGGTTGCCAGAAATTGCAATTTCAGCTTTTCCTCAGACTGGCGCAACGCTTTTGCCGTTGTTAGCTTTTGGACTTAGTTACGCTAAAAATTTATTATTTACTACCGATAAAATTGGAGTCGAAGAGTTAAAAAACATTAATTTTCCTACTCGTATTTTTCCGTTTGAAACTCTTGATAGCGATACTTTCTCTTTTGCTAAGGAAATAAGTAAATATCAACAAGAATTCTTATACACTATGAAATCGATGTTAAATATAATGAACAAGGCTTACATTAAATCGTGTCTTGATTTAGAGGACGAATGTGCTAAAGTTGCTTACGAAAGAAAAATGTCCATGAACGAATTGGACGATTTCATTAATCATTACTACGATAACTTTCCTTAAATTTTTTTAATTTCTATATTTTTATTTGAATTTATATCACTAATTTTTTTTACTAATTTTTCTACGTTCTCTTCTACAATTTTGAGAATCCGATTGTAATTTTCAATACCAGTCTTATATGGGTCGGGAATATTGTAATTGCCTTTATCAGCTCCGTTAAATTGCGTTAAAGTAAACATTTTATCTTTAAGAATTTTTTCAATTTCCTTGAATTTCTTTCTGATTTTAAGTAAATGATAAGTTTCCATGCCTATTAGTAAATCTTGCTTCTCGAGAAGTTCTTTAGTTAAGAGTTTTGGCTGAAAATCTGACATTTTAATCCCCTTGGATTCGACGTAATTAATAGTTTCCGGTTGAGCGTTATCAAACGCATCGTGCCATCCTGCTGAACTAAAAGATATATTTTTCAAATTATATTTATTTGCGTAGTATCGCGCTAAATATTCCGCTGCTGGCGACCTACAAGTATTTGCGTAACAAACAAATAATACGTTCCTAATTTTCATTTTAGCTTTTTTCCTCGGATTTAATAATTTAAGTTAATTTGAATTACTTTACTTTTCTTCCGTTTCATCTCTATAGAAAAGTCGACGTTTAAAGTTGATAAATTTTTTGAGCCAATTAAAAATATATATTAAATAATAAATATATTCCATAATATAAAAAATCGACGTTAAATTAGAAGGTGTTGATTATGAAAAATAATAGTTCTCAAACAGAAATTAAACGATATCCTAAAAGAATCATAACTTCGTTTCAGTTGGGAAATCTCGTAGGATTAATGATGAGCCAAATGATGAGGAATAAGATTCCCTTTTATAGTTTTAGGAGCGATACCGTGGTGTTTTATAGTAATATTTATCTTTGTGGCACCTTCTGTTGAAGAAATAGGGCATTTTGGCGTTTTTTTGTGGTTATTGCTTATTTTTTCTGCCGTTGTTGATAATGCGACAATAATTACGAAGATACGCAGCGAAGGATTATACAACGGAATTAATCTTTTCTTTTCGAGAATACATATAGCAATTCAGGCTATTGTGTTTTGGATAATGATGGTTCAACAAGCGAGTCTGAATTGATGGGATTACGGATTCAAATATCAATTTTCCCTATGATCATCATATTAATTGGTATTTTGATTTTTTGGAAATGCTATAAAATAACTCCGAAAGAATTAGAAGCAAACGTTATAAAACTGAAGGAATTAAATTTATAAAAATGAAAAATAAATCAAATTAATTATTTTTTAAGCTTTTTTCTTCCGATTTATTAATTTTTATTATTTTTTCTATTGATTTATCAACGCCTCTCTCAACAGAATCCAATATGTGGTCGTAAATCTCTCGATTAAAATTAACCGGATCAGTAATATCTAAATTTTCTTCTTCTCCCGCGAACTCCAGCAAAAGAAACGATTTTTTGTCAATATCTTTTATGTCAGCGAATTTTTTTCTTAAACGCTTTAAATGCATATTTTCCATGACAAGGATTAAATCTTGTTTTTCCAACAATTTTTCGTCCATAATTTTACCCCGAAAATCTGTAAAATCGATACCTTTCGCTTTTAATCTCTCTATTACTTCGGGTTGCGCTGTTTTAAAAACATTTACAAAACCAGCAGAATCAAAATCAATACGCTCTAAATCTCTTTTATATTTCGTTTTTTTTAACCATTCGGAAATCCCTAAAGCGTACGCCGATCTTGCTGAGTTTCCGAAGCACACCCATAGAACATTTTTCACGCGTCCCATAACTATCCTTGCAAGATACAAATGAACTATTTTAAAAAAAAATTATGATAAATTTCTATAAAAACAAAGGAATAATACTTATTAACTAAAAGAAAATAATACTTTTTAAAGACGGATTTTTTTACATAATAATACAAATGAAATTTTATTTAAAAAAATATGAAAAAAGAACTACCACGCTTAATAATTAGCTTTCTAATCTGGATTTTTCTTAGCTTTCTATTTATTGGATTATCATTTTACGATTTCACATCTCTCGAAGAAGGGACATCTTTTATACCAGGTAATAGGTTTTTTGACTCAATCGTTATTATTATAATTTATCCTATGCTACTTGTTTTAATTTTCATCTTTATTATCCCATTCATTGCTTTAGCTTTTGTTAAACTACATAAATTATTTAAATTCAATAAATACAGCTACGCCATTCTGAAAAGAGAAGAAGAAAAATTGAGTAATTCAACTATTTTATTTCGCTCGTTGATTGCTAGTCTTTTTACTTTTAGTGTAGCATCGATACTATATTCGTTGATAAAAGACCACTCTATAATAGTTGCTACCTCCGATGTAAAAACCGCATATATATATGTTTTAGTGTTATGTTTAATCTTATATCCTTTTATATTATTAGTTTTAACACCAATATGGCTAATGCAGGATTCTAGTGTAATGGCTTCTCGAAAAAAATTTAAGCAAGGAAGAAGACAATTACCTGATATTGAAGGCGTTTACAGTATTTATCAAAAGTTTATCAATGGATATATCGGTATTAGTACAGTAATATCTATAATTTTGCTATTATCCGAAGAATTAGCAGGTCATCCAGGATCTGCACTGATTATAATATTTGCTCCACTACTAATGCTATTACTTTTGACATTTCCTGTTTCTTTATACGATTTTTTAGTTAAAAAACCAAATAAAAGATTAATTCAAATGCTTTCTAAAAAAGGGATTTTAATAGTTAATACTGTGGGAGAAATTTAATTTCACATGAGATTTATTAAATTGAAAAATTATTGCATAAAAGAAGTCGTAAAAGAAAGATTACTTTGAAAATAAAAACAGATTTTTTAATTATTGGTGGGGGAATTTCTGGTTTAACCCTTGCGATAAAATTAGCTCAATTAATTCCAGATCAAAATATTCTTATAATTACAAAAGAAAAATTACAAGATTGTAATACGTATCACGCTCAAGGAGGTATAGCTTGCGTGTGGGATAAAGAAGATTCGTTCGAAAAACACATACAAGATACGTTAATTGCCGGAGACGAATTATGTAACGAAATCGTTGTAAGACAAGTTATTACCCAAGCGCCCGAAAGAATAAAAGAACTAATTGATTGGGGCGTTGAATTTAATAGAAACGAAGAGGGCGAGTACGATTTAGGTAAAGAAGGAGGCCATTCAGAGAGGAGAGTTCTTCATTCCGACGATAAGACGGGCGAAAGCATTGAAAATACGTTGATAAATAAAGTAAAAGAATTCGATAACGTAAAAATAAAAGAAAAATGGTGCGCTCTAAATCTTTATTCTAAGAATCTAAAGTGTTATGGGGCGTATGTTTTAGAACATCCCTTAGGAGAAATTCACAATATTGCAGCTAAAGTTACAGTTTTAGCTACGGGAGGTGCAGGAAAGGTTTATTTATATACAACAAATCCCGATGTTGCGTCAGGAGACGGTATAGCAATGGCTTATCGAGCAGGAGCAACTATCTCAAATATGGAATTTTATCAATTCCATCCAACATGTCTGTTTCATCCATATGCGAAATCGTTTTTAATAACTGAAGCAATGAGAGGTGAAGGCGCAATTTTAAAAGATTTAAAGGGTCATGAATTCATGGAAAAATATCATCCTCTTAAAGAACTCGCCCCTCGCGATATTGTTTCAAGAGCAATAGGCGCTGAACTTAAAAAATCGGGAGATGATTACGTTTTATTAGATATAGCGTCTTACAGAGATTCAGAATTTATTAAGGAACGTTTCCCAAGAATTTACGAACAATGTTTAAAATTTGATATAGACATCACAAAAGAACCGATTCCAGTAGTCCCCGCGGCACATTACTGCTGCGGTGGTGTGGTAGCGGGTATCGAAGGATTAACTGACATTAAAAATTTATACGTGATTGGAGAATCCTCTTGCTCGGGACTACACGGAGCGAATAGATTAGCTAGTAATTCTTTATTAGAAAGTCTCGTTTGTGCCCATAACTGCGCTAATAAGCTTGCTAAAAATGTAATTAGCGCAAAAATTAACGAATTTGAGATTTGGCAATCAGGAAACGCGGTTCCGTCAACAGAAGCAGTTATTATTTCTCAGAATTGGGATGAGATAAGGAGAACAATGCAAAACTTCGTGGGTATTGTAAGATCAGATATGCGTTTAAAGCGAGCTCTAAAGAGAATGAACGTGTTTTCGGAAGAGATAGAGAATTATTATTGGAATTATAAAATCGACAAGGATTTAATAGAACTTAGAAATTTGTCAATGGTTGCTGAAATAATTTTAAGATGCGCAATGTCCCGTAAAGAGAGTAGAGGGGCACATTTTAACGAAGACTACCCCGAGAAAAGAGAGCTAGCGAGGAACTCTTTTATAAAGAGCCCTTGGTAATTTTTTTATGTTTAACGATCATATTTTTTAGAACTTCAATAAAATATGTCTTTAGCAAGAAAAATCATATTCTAGTAAAAAATTTATTATTGATAAAATTAATCTATTATATTATAGATTTTGAATAATTATAGTAAGATTTGAACCTAAAATTGTTAAAATTTAAATCAAAAGGTGCGTAAAATGCCAGAAATCGGAAAGAGTATTAGAATAGAACGGATTATGAATCGAATTAGTAGAAGAACAATAATAATTCCTATGGACCATGGATTGACTGTTGGAACAATAAGAGGTCTTGAAGATATGGCTGCAATGGTGGATAAGGTTGCATTAGGGGGAGCTAATGCTGTATTAGTGCATTCTGGAATGGTTGGTGCTGGCCATCGCCAGAGTGGTAAGGATATTGGTTTAATAGTTCATTTGTCTGGAGGAACTACATTAGCACTTGATCCCAATAGAAAAATACTGGTATGTACAGTAGAACGAGCGTTAAAAATGGGCGCGGACGCCGTATCGATTCATATAAATATAGGGGCAGACGACGAGCCAGAGATGCTACAAGATGCTCAAAAAGTAGTGGAATCGTGCAGAGAGTGGGGCATGCCATTAATAGCTATGATGTATCCTAGAGGAGCCAAAATAAAAGACGAACACGATCCTGAAGTAGTTAACATAGCTGTGAGAGTTGGTGCTGAATTAGGAGCAGATATTGTAAAGTCAAATTATACTGGCGATATCGATTCTTTCAAAGATATCGTAAAAGGTGCTCACGTTCCCGTTATTATCGCTGGTGGTCCAAAAATGGATACTACACTAGATTTACTGCAAGTTGTTTACGATTCTATTCAAGCAGGTTGTTCAGGAGTAGCATTTGGGAGGAATGTTTTTCAAGCGGAGGATCCTACAAAATTGGTTAAAGCAATAGCTAAGTTAGTTCACGAAAATTATACGATCGAAGAAGTACTACAAGAATTCAAGTTTGAATAAAAAAATAAAAGTTTGTATCATGATTTCAGAAAGGATCTACCCATTATTTTCGAAAAAATTAGAGCAAAACGAACTTGAAATTTTAAAAGCAATTGATAAAGATTACATTTTAGATACGAAAAAAAAATATCGCGTCATTTTATCATTTGATGATGTTTCCAAACGAGATAATTTTGTTTCAAAGTATAACGATTTAAAAATTTTAAAGCAATTTGAGTTAATTCCTTCAATTTCTTTAGATTTAACAAAAGAACAAATTCAAGAATATTCAAACGAAGAATTAATAAAATTAATCGAAGAGGATCAAAAAGTTTATCTCTCGTTATTAGATGTAATTGAAAAGATAGGCTTAAATCAATATCGATCGTCTAAAAATGCACTTACAGGAAATAACATCAGAATTGGAATTATCGACAACGGTATCAACGAGGATTTCGATACTTTCGCTGGCGTCGATGTTGTTCATTATTCGTTAAATGTTGGAAAACAGAAATCGGAGATCACTCACGGAACTTTAATTGCAAACATAATAGTAAATCAATATTTAGACGATAATAATAACATAATAGGAATTGCGCCGGATTCAAAAATTATTGATTTTGATATTTCTAACGATAAAGAAGAGTATTTTTTTTCCGATATTTTAGGCATTTTTGATTTTATAATTAAAAATAAGATTAGCGTAGATGTACTCTTAATCTCTTTTACTACATTACATCCTTCAGATGGAAAAGATATTTCATCGTTAGCGTGCATTTTGTTGGTAGATAATGGAATCGTAATAGTGTGTCCCGCTGGAAACTTTGGTCCTGAAAATTACACGATTGGAAGTCCGGGTGCAGCAGAAAAAGTAATAACTTTTGGTTCTTATACAAAAAAAGGAAAAATTTCTTATTTTAGTGGCAGAGGTCCAACTTTAGACGAAAGAATTAAACCTGATTTCTGTTTACCCGGTTCAAAAATTGAAATACCCCTTTCAGAAGAAAATCGAATTGTTTTATCGGGTACGAGCGTATCAGCGGCAATAGGTGCTGGAATAATTGCGATTATTAAAGAATTAGATCGTACAATGTCATACATTAGGGTTTTTGCTACGCTTAAAAGAGCAAGTAAAAGTCTAAATTACGAAAATATCTCGCAAGGTTCTGGAACTATATATATTCCTGAACTTTTTAAAGAGATTGATTTCAAAAAAATCGCACTAAAAACTGTAAAAGGAGTAAGATTAAAGCGAGAAAAGGGAAAACTCGAAAAATCAAAAGTTGAAAAAGAGGAAACCAAAACAAAAAAGGAAAAAGAGGAAAAACCGTTGTCTTACAATTATATGTTATTAAAATCTTTTAGCGTAAGCTTACAATTTATAACGCTTTTAATACTAATATTTTATATTTTTTATTATTTAGAACTTATAATTACATTTTTTACAAGAATTTTTACGGGGTGGAGTTAAAATTTTTCTGTTGTTTCATATTGCTATACCTTTGATATTATTTGAAATTCCAAGGGTAAAGAAAAATTATAGATTTAATCGGTTAGCGTTAATAATTGGATCTATGTTTCCAGATATTATAGATAAAATGATTATGTTTTTGAAGCTCGCTTATGGAAGATGTTATTTTCATTCTCTATTATTCATTTTCGTTTGTTTCGCAATTTTACTTTTATTTTCTCGAAATAATAAGCCTATTTCTTTTTCGTTTTTAATAGGAGAAATATTTCATGTAATATTAGATCTTCCAGATGTTCCGTTATTCTATCCATTTATTTATTACGATTTCACTTATCAAGGAAATCCATTCCCGGAGTGGATACATACGCTGCTGACCGATCCAAAAGCTCAAACTACAGAAATAATAGGAGGATTTATCTTAGGATTTATTACTATTAATAATAAATTGTATAAAATAAATAATATTATAAATTATCTTAAAACCAATCCAAATATTATTGGTTTGATTAAGCAGGAAACTAAAGTGGTACTAACAGAAAAAAATCAATAATTTACACTGTATTTCTTATTTTTTTAATTAATATCTTAAAATATCTAGGATAGAACGGAATTTATTTAAATAATTCATTTTTCAATGTAATAAATTCATTTTTCAATGTAATAATTTATGATGAGATCTCTCTAAAACTATTGAAAAATAATCTTGATTAAACCTAAATGCCCAAATGGCTTGAGAGTCCAGAAGACCGTGATATAAAAACTAGAATTCTTCAAGCCCGAAATCTTGGGCTAGAAGCTATCAACGCAGAGCCATCATTACAAGACATAAAATTTCAAAATGTTAAAAGCGAAAGTGAGAAATTTCAAGATCAATTAAAAAAATTATTTAATTAAATATAATTTAAAAAGAAAAAAACTATTTTTAGACTTTATTAGTTTTCTGTTCTAATATATATTGACTACAGCAGGTCTTTGTATCGTCTTAGCAAGTTTTGAATAATAAAGAGCTGGATATTTCGAGCACCACCGATTTGAAGCCAATAAATTAAATATTAAATTGGTTACTTCTTCGATTTTGCTCGTGTCCATAAATTCGTCGATTGGAGTATTGTCTGTAACCGTAATTCCTCCACAAGCTTGTTGGATTTCGTAGCAGACCGTGTGCGTTAATTTTGAAAGGATATATTTTCCTTGAGAAGAAACTGCAGCGCACCATTTTTCAGCGGCAACGTTTCTTTTTTCTGCAAATAGCACTTTTTCGTCGTAAATTGTTGCTGCTTGCAAAGCTAACGCTGTTGCAGCAGTAGTTTGGGATAACAAATCGGCTAGAGTAAAGCCAACGCCTTGATATTTTATAATTTCTTGACCAAATTGTTTTCTTAAGTTTGAATAGATAATACCATAAATTAGAGCTCCCCAGCAAATCCCTGTACCCGATCCCATAATCCCTAATCTTTCGGGTACTAAACCCTCGAAAAGTCTTGTATAACCTTCTCCATCGTCGGCAAGTACGTAATCTTTAGGAACCTTAACATTTTTCATTATTGTATGTGATATGTGAACTCTTGGGACAGAAGCTATCCCTAATTTCTTCGTTTCGAAACCAAAATTTCGGGAGATCATTGATTGAACCATTGTCTCTCGTGGATGTGCCTCGTCGTATACGCCATAAGTACAAATGTAATCTGCTTTAGGTCCGTTTGTAGTGAACACTTTTTCACCGTTATAAATAACCCCATTATCGGCTTTGGTACATTTTGTTGTCATATTAACTGCATCTGAACCTCTTTCAGGTTCGGTTATTCCAATGGCGCCGATTTTTTGTCCTGACATTAAATCGTCTTGTACTTTTTGGATCGCTTTTTCAGTGCCTCCGTGGTGAAAATAATGAAAAGTAGGATTCCCACAGAGAATACCGCTGGCTAAACGCGCTAGTTCTAATTGGGGATCTAAGATTGATAAGTGAAGGCCCATTAAAATTTCTTTTTTCATGCCGTACGGAGTAAAATCTCTCCACTTGTTAATCCTTTGCATGTATCCATTTTTTCCGAGTTCTGGAAATAATCCATATACGTCTTTTGATTTATCTATCTTTGGATGCAATTCTATGCAAAAATTTTGAAGATTTCGGCAGAATTCTTGCTCTTCGTCGTTTAACATTGCAAAAAGGTTATCGTTAAGTACCTTAAACGCGTTTTCAATTGAAATTTTTTCGAGAATTTTATTATTTATAATTTTTTCTTGCATTTTCATAGAAATTCAAAAATAATTTTTATTAATTTAAAATTTTAATTTTATCTTAATTAATCTAAATGATTAATTTTAATTAAATATAGGACATAAATTCAACATATAAATAACATAAGAATTTTAATTTTACTAAGAATTATTATTACAAGGAAAACACAAAAAAAGTAGTTTTTAACGAAATTGAAATGTCTGCTATAATAATCTCTTCTGTAATTATATGCGTAAGCACGTCGGTATTAAATTTAATACTCTTTTTTAAAAAATCTTACCAAAAGAAACCTGAAGAAAAGGAGGAAGCCAAAGAGAAAGATTCAATAGATAAAATTTTTGATAAATTCGTTATCGACGAAAATAAAGATTTAATGAAAGAAAAATTGTCAGAAATTTCTAAAATTGTTAAAAAAGCAGAAGATGAAGTTGACGAGAAGGTAAGAAAAAAAATAAAAATTGCTGTTTCTCATTATAGAGCAACGCATAAAGAATCGAAGCAAATTAGTAAAGCAGGTAAACAATACGACAGTTTTGAGTCAAGATTAAATTCAGCTATGCCAAAAAACGAAGAAGAACTTTTAAAGGACATGGACGACCTTAAAAGTGCCATATCTATTTTAGAATCGTACGATAAAGAACCATACAATAAAGTTCCTAAAAGACAAGACCCCGGAATAGGGATATTTTACGATAAAATGGCTCGTCAATTTAAGTCATTAATTGACGAACAAAAATTATTTAAATATTTAATTGTACCAATTCAAAGGTTAAAGTATTACGCTTTTTTAAGCATTTTAAACATAAAAGACAGCGATATTATTCCTATTTTAAAAGTAATGAAAGAAACTAAATTAATAAACGACATTATAGACATTAATCCTTCATTTCAAGTAATTAAATTTAGCGACATTGAATTAAACTTATCGTTTGCCGAAAAAGTTCTTTTGTCTTTAGCATACGACGAAGATCTAATGACAAAAGAAAAATTAATTGATTTAACTGAATGGACTGCTGAGTACGTTAATAAAACAATTAAAAGTTTAGTTGATAAGGGATTAGCTACTATTTTAGACGATAAGATAATTGTTGGAGGATTTGGTCAGTATAAAGATAGAATTGATTGGAAAACTAAAATTGAAGAAATAATCGGTCAAGAAAAAACTAAAGAAGAGGAGAAAGTTCAAAGACAAACTGAAAAGAAGGAAAAATTAAAACAACAACTTTCTAAAGTTGAAAAAGAAGAATTGTCAAAACTAAAGGGAAAAAGGGAAAGTAAAACAAAAGACGAAAAGTCTAAAAAGGTTCAAGAGATCAAGGATAAAGACGCTTTAGTTGGTGTCATGGAAGCACTTGATGATATAATGCCTACAAAATCGAAATTAGAAAAGTCTAATAACCAAACTTCGGAACTTTCTTTAGAAGACCTTGTCCCTGAAAAGATTTTAAATTATCACGAAAGCTTTTCAATAGTGAACGGTGGTTTTGTCCAATACGATAAACTCAAAGAATTTTTAAATAGTGAGATTGAAAACGTTCCAGAAAACCTTATAAAATCTGTTCTTGAAAAATTGATAATGTTACAAATGATTCACAATTCAATAAAAATTGGCGAAAAAGAATTTTATTTATTTAATAAACTACGCTTTAACGAGGACGAAAAGATGATTATTCAAATTTCTTTGGATAATAATCCTCAGGAAAAGAAATTTTACGATTCACTTAAATGGGAAGAAGAAAGAATATTAAAAGCTATGAAAAGTCTTCAAAAAAAAGGAATTTTGAGAATTGAAAATAATAAAATTATAATTCCGGGTATAATTCAAAAAAAATCTTAAAAATATCCTACTTATTTATAATTTTTATTTACATAGTCCATAACTTCGTTTATTTCTTCTAAATACGTTTCTCTTTTTCCGAAAATATAAAATCTGATGTCAGGTCCAGTTCCACTCGGCCTAAAATATAGTGTAGAATCGTTACTCTTTAGCTGAAAAATATCAATAAAATTGATATTATCTGAGAGAGCGCGAATGTTATACTCTTTCTTCCCAATTTTTACAACTTTATTGTCGTTTTTCTTAAAATTTTCCATGATTTTAATTTTTTCTTGATCTGTTGCGTGAATTGTGCGATTTATTCCTTTAATTGACCAATCAACGGATTCGGAGACGATATGCCCTCGACAAATCAGTTCAGTAATTAACACTAACGCGGGAACTGGATATTTGTCTGCAATGATTGGAAGATTGGGATCGGGTTCAAATAATGTTTTGTCATTTTTTCTCTTTAAATTTAGAATGTTAAGCGTATGCCCACCAGACTCTTCCCACATGACAAGTAAAAAGGTTTCTTCAACCAATTGTTGCTTTTTCATAATTTCGAGAATTCTATTTTTAACGGGCAAAGGATTGTTGAATTTAACGAGTTTTTTGTAATCATCTTCAAAATAAAGTATTGCAGTATCGATTTTCGATTGATCCACTTCGATACCATATAAAAAATATAGCAATACACCGAGGTGTTTATAACCAACTCCTGTCAATATGTTGAGAAAACTAGTATCATCTCCACGCAAATCGCTTGGAATTGTGCGTACATTAATAATCTTTTTCTTATATTCATTTGCTAGAATATTATGTAAAGCAGAATATATTTCGTTTGGATTGTAAAGAAAATATTCACCATTTTGCTTCACGTAAAGAGCGATTCGATCTCTATCAGCATCAAGTAAAAGTGCAATACTTGCATCAGCTTGACTCATCACTTTTTGTAATTTTTCGGTTTTTACAATGATTTCTGGATTAGGGGGATTAATATCTTCTTCTATAAGTGTTACTTTAGCTCCGAGTTTTTTGAACAAAACTACGACTTCTCGAGCCCTACCTAAGTAAGGCCAAATTACGATATTTTTACCTTTTATACTTTTGATTTCTATTACTTTAGACAATAAACGTAATATATATTCGTTGTTTTTTTGCTCAGCATCTATGATAACAGATTTTACATCCGTTCTTAATTTAATTTCTTCTATTTCGAGAGCTTTTTTCGAAATTTTTTTAAAGATTTCTCCAGATAGGGGAATGGGATAATCGATGTAAAACTTTACGCCGTTCCACGACAAATCGTTATGACTAGCAGTAAGCATTATTACCAACTTAATTTCTTCGTAAAGCGCAACGCTTGCTGCAGCGTATGGACTCGATGTTCTAGACAAAGATGGCTCGTCTTTTTGATAATATATCCGATAGGAATCGTAAGCAAAAATTTGCGAACAGTATTTTAATAAAAGGTCCTTGCTTGGTCTGTCGTCTGTTACAATTAATACATTTTGGTTTTTATTGTTTTTTAACGCTTTAAACACTAGACTTATTGCCTTGAACACTCTTAAAAAGAGAAATAGCTTTCTTTTCGGCAGGAAATATTTATCAGAATTATTAGAAACATCGGAAAGTAATTGGATCCGCAGCCCTGAGGTCGGAGCGACAATAGGGTCAATTATTTCGCGTTCTACAGTTGTTAATTCGGGTAATTTTACAGTTTTAACGTTATTTTTTTCTTCAATTATATCAAAATCTTCCACATCAACTTTCATTTCAATTTCAACTTTAATCAATTATTCTTCTACTACAACTTTTAATCAATGTTAGTAAATTAGAAAAAAATTAAAATCTTTATTTTTTAAAAAACTAGACGAAAGATAGTGCATTTAATATTTATTCTGATTTTTGAGTAACTTTTTTTATCGACTCTCTTAATAGTGTAATAATTTTTTCGCGATAATTGGGATTAGTTGCAATCATGCCATATACTTTAATATCTACATTATTTGAAATATTCGACAGAATTCTCTCTGCAAATTCTGGTGTCAACCTATTAGGTAAATCTTGTTTATTTGCGATTCCTATTACTAACGTTTCTCGATAATATTTATCCAAAACCTCTTTAATTATGTTTTTTGAAGAATTTAAATTTTCGTAGGTAGAATCTAAGACTAATAACGCTATTTGAGTCCCTTCCAACAAACTCCTCCACAAAGAACGAAATTGTGTTTGTCCAGCAAAATCCCAAAATATAACCCTTTGATTTGCAATAGCAGGATCTTCGTAAGAGGCAATATCTGCGGTTATTGTTGGAATATATTCTAAATTAATGTCTTTCCCGCAGATAAGATGAAGTAATGTTGTCTTTCCTACGCCTCCAAATCCAATTATAGAAACTTTAACGGGAGGGAGAATAATACTATCTAGAATTTTTTCAAACTCTTTAAAAATTAATCTATTACTGTCCCAAGCGTCATTTTCGAAAATACTATGATATTTTTCAATAAAACTACTTCTTATTTTGTTTATTTGATTGTTAATTTTAGAATCTTCGTCTTCTAAATCGGAACAAACGACTATAATGAAATTTTCAATAATTGTATAAAAGTATTTGTAATCGTCCGTAGCAGTTGTTCGAATATCTGATTGACTAATCTCCTTGATAAAACCTGAAAAAGCGCTTAAAAAACCTGCTAGCAAATCTCTATCGATGTCTGTTTCGCCGTAATTCCTAAACAACAGTGACTTTCCTGTCTTCGTAAGTATATTGATGTATTGAATCATAATTTTAATTGATTAAATTAATTCTTTATGATCAAATTAGTACTTGAGAAGTTTTTTATTTGTATAGTTTATTAATTAAATAAATAAATAAAAAAATATGTTATTCGAAAATTTTCTTTTTTTTTTAATAAATAATTTGTAAGGAATTGAAGAGGTTTATTAATGACAAATTCAAACGATAACAAGAATGATGAAGTGACTGATCCTTTAAAAAATTTAGAACATAAATTAAACGATTTATCGAATATATTTCAAAAATTTGGATTAGATTTTATTACTAAGTTTGGACAATCTACGTACAACATTAAGATTTTAGTTGATAAAATTGACGATTTTAACTCAACAATGCTAGATATAAAAAGTTTAATTCCAGTTTTATATAAAATTGTTGAAAACCAAAATAATTTAAAATCTGAAATAGAATTAATAAGATCTCTGGTAGAAAAATCAAGTATAGTATCAGCAAAAGAAAAGATTGAAATTAAAAGCACAGAACAGGATTTTCTCCCAGCAAAAAAAAAAAATCAGGCTCTAAAGGATCAATTTGAAGAATTTAAAAAAAAAATTGAGAATGGTAAAGATGTTATGTCCGTTAAAAATAATTTAGAGGACTTAAAACAAAACATTTTTGAAGCAACCGGAGGGCATAAAATTTTATACGATATTTCTCAAGAAATTAAAAAATTAGATAATTTAGAAACTTTTTCGGACGAGATAATAGAAAATTTAAAGGAAAAAGTAGAAATTTGGATAAGTAAAATATAATTGGATTCAAAAATAAAATTCAATTAAAAAACCTTAAATGTTTATAATTCATTATTGATTCAAAAATATATCTAAGGTTAGAATTTAAAAGTAGGTATTTTTTTTATGAGCAAAAAAGATGATCACATTGTCTTTCAACCAAAAACGGAAGCAATTTACAAAATAATTATCGTTGGAGACCCTTCTGTTGGTAAAACAAGCTTATTAACTAAATTTTCAACGAAAAAGTTTAAAGAAACATATATTCCAACGGTTGGAGTTAATATTCTTAAGGAAGTCGTAAATCTTGAAGTGAATGGTAACGAAATAATTGTAAACTTGATGCTGTGGGACGTAGCTGGACAGCCTCAATTCTACATGCTCCACAAGCCTTATTTTAACGGAGCCGATGGCATGGTGTTGGTGTTTGATATAACGCGTCAAAGTACTTTTAGTAACGTAAAAAATTGGTGGAACACGGCTGTTAAATACGGGTTAAGTGGTATACCCCGCGTGTTAATTGGAAACAAAATAGATTTAGAAAGCGATCGAAAAATAATACAGCCCCATGCGGATCACTTAAGTAACGAGTTAAACGCCCAATATTTTGAAACCTCTGCTAAATCGGGAGAAAATGTAGAAGAAATATTTAAGACAATAGCCAAAATCACTTTTGATTCAAAAACTTCAAAGAAATAATTTATTTTTTTAAATCTTTAACCTGTTGCATTAAAAGGATATATTTAAGAGTTTTAGAGTTTAGAATTTTTTGTTTTTATTCTTTCAAAGGAATTTCTTGTACTATAGAAAAACTCGAGTCTTTTACATTTTCTCGAGATATAAAATAAATTTTTTTAAGCGGGAACGATATTTCTTTCCACTGTTTTTGCAATAATTCAATCGTTTTCAGCAAATTTAGTTTGCCTTTTACTTGCCCTACGCTTAAATGCGGCGTGTATCCGTTTTCAAAGTTGTTTAAATCGTTACAATCAGGTATT
>Ga0315284_10001592_pt1 | contig 32461 bp, 34 predicted proteins | sample YL17G09_16_MG_FD_203696 | JGI IMG/M metagenome (GOLD analysis project Ga0315284, IMG submission 203696) | Sediment microbial communities from Yellowstone Lake, YNP, Wyoming, USA - YL17G09_16 | ecosystem: Environmental > Aquatic > Freshwater > Lake > Sediment | place: USA: Wyoming | collected... | reverse complement strand
GAAAGGTCTCAAGAAAGGCTCATAAGTCACGAAAGGTCTCAAGAAAGGCTCATAAGTCACGAAAGGTCTCAAGAAAGGCTCATAAGTCACGAAAGGTCTCAAGAAAGGCTCATAAGTCACGAAAGGCTCATAAGTCACGAAAGGTCTCAAGAAAGGCACGAAAGGTCTCAAGAAAGGCTCGTAAGTCACGAAAGGTCTCAAGAAAGGTACGTAAGTCACGAAAGGCTCATAAGTCACGTAAGTCACGAAAGTCACGAAAGGTACGTAAGTCACGAAAGTCACGAAAGTCAAGAAAGGCACGTAAGTAGACAAGAAAGGGAAAGGTGAAATGCAAATAATTTTAAGCTCTAAAGAGCTTAAAAATTTAATTATCACTTATATAAGTAATCATAATCTGGTTCCTGGTTCTCTGTATCTCACTCGTCTTTCTTGTTTCCATTGTTTTTCTACGCACATAGAAATATGTTTAAAAAAGTCCTCTGGAATATTATAAATATCACTGAATGATAGAAACATATCTCCGATAGACGAAAAATTAACAGTATTCTCTGTATCAGGAAATTGAATATATCTAACTAGAGAACCATATTCTTCGCGAAGTGTCAGTATTTTTTCTCTTTCTGAATAAAAAATATCTTCATTATTATCTTTATTAAAATCTATAACGATTTCTTCAAATAAATTTTGCATACTATTCGATTCAATGATTATAGAATACCCGGTATAAGATCTTCCTGTATCTTCATCAATACACATCCAATTATTCACGAAACTAACAGGGATATTAATATATCTATATAACACGAATACTGTCTCTAAATTCTTAGGAGGGAAATTTTCATAACCATCTTCATCCAGCCAAATAGGTTCGTACAAAGGAGTACTACCAAAGCTTTCCGTTAATAAATTGGGAATTTCGTCTATATTATTGTAGACTAATTCTTTGATTTGTCCTACTAAATTCTTTGCGTAAAAAGTGATTGCCATTCTGTAAATGATTCTTAATATTCTTATAATATCTCATTTTATATTCATTTTTAAACTTTGATATTAAAATTAAATAATCATTTACTTGAGAAGAGAAAGCAAGAAATTTTAGACTGATTTAATCATCGAGAGTTTGGTTATAAATTTTAGTCTTTCGAATGACCTAAAATTGAATTTATAATTCTTTATTATATTATTTTATAATTCTTTATTATATTATTTTAAATATGATCACAGGTGCTTCCTATAATTGTGTTGACAGAATTGGCTTGATCAGAAAGTGGGAGTCGACAAAAAAGAATATTAATATTATTATGTATTATCCTTCTACAGCTGACTCCAAAAATGATGATGTGACAATTAAAAGATGTATTGATATTGCAAAGTTTAATGATTATGGTTCAATATCTGTTTATAATATACAAGAAGATGTATTTGATAGTTCATTTTTAGAAGAAGAAAGTCCTGTAGTGTTGGCGTGGGGAAATAAGTTATCAAAGACAAAGTCAGAAAAGATGGTAAAATCATTTAAAGAATCTAGTTTGAGTTTGTTTTGTTTTGGAAAGTTAAAAAATGGTAATCCATCTCTCCCTACACGTCTATCAAAAAATACAGAAATTGTTGAATATTAAGATAACAATTGATATGATTGAAATAATTGATTTTTATATTAGAGATATTTCAGAAGAAAATATTGATGACTATATGGATTTTTTTCCATTTCTCCGTTAAATTTTAGACAGGGCCTAAAATTTTTCTTTTTCTGTTTATGTCTTCACGATTTTCTAGGAGTCTCACAAGTTTCTCTTCACTATTTTATTTATAAATAAAATTTATATTAATCGCTATAATTTATTCCTACTTTGCTTTGTTAATTCCCGAACCTTGTAAAATAGCTGACTGAGTCTTCACGAGTTAGTCTATAGATATCATTTCCACAAGTCATATAGCAAATGCCGATTGTTCCATAAACAAATTCAAGTTCAAGTTCTGATGATTGCAAAGACACGATATTTTCTAAAGATTCTATATATATTATAATTTAATATTTAATTTATATCGACAAGAAATACAAACATAATGTTTGATAACAAAACACAATACGTGTTTTGTTTAATTTTTATACTTTTATTCTTACGACACTTAAACTTTTTACGATACTCTTTATGATTTTTCTTTACGATTACTTTATTACTTTATGAATGATTACTTCTTGTTCTTGGCGATCTTGGAAATCTTGGGTGATTTTGAGGAGGAGGAGGATGATGAGAAATTCTTGCTAGATGAACTCGATGAAATATCATCTTCGTCATCAGAAAAGATAGACTCTTCATCGTCGTCCTTGTCAGTCTCCTCTTCGTCATCGCTCTCGCTCTCGTCGCCCTTGTCAGTCTCCTCTTCATCTTCGTCGTCGCTCTCCACGTTGTCTCCCTTCTCCTCGGCTTTCTCAGCCTCCTTGGCCTCCTTCAGCTTAGCGGCCTGATCCATAAACGGCTTCTTCTTCTTTTCGGTAAGAGACTTCCACATCTTACCCAAAATAGTGGTAATATCGGTCATCTTCGCAGATGGGTTCTCCTCCTTAACCTGTTGACGCTTTTCCTTGCAAAACAAAAGATATCCTGAAGGAGTGCGATTTGATACCTTTGCCTTAACCGCTTTCACGGCCTTACCCTTTGACGCCTTCTCCTCAGAAGGAACATAGTTCTTCATCTCCTCCTCGTAACGCTTCTTGTCGGCGGCAGCCATCTCCGCAAACGGCTTCTTCTTTTTGTCATTTGACGCCTTCCACATCTTTCCCAGTTCAGACAGAATATCCGAATTGGAAATCTTGGGATTCTTCTTGACTTCTTCGCGCTTCTCCGTGCAGAAGAAGATGTAGGCGGAGCGAGCTCTCTTAGGGGCGTCCGACTTCTCCTTCTTGGTCTTCTTGGGGCTCTTAAAACCGTCCTTAGGCTCATACCCCTCGATCTCCTCCGCGTAGCGCTTCTTGTCATCAGAAGCCATCTCCTGGTATACGGCCTTCTTCTTGGTTGAGATTTCCTTCCACATCTCTCCCATCTTCTTGACGATCTCCGTTGACTTCATTTCGGGGTTCTCCTTCTTGACTTCAGCACGGGCGTCATTGCAGAAGAAGATATAAGCGTTCTTCGCGCCCTTAGGGGCGCCGGGGTCCTTCTTTTCCTTCTTGGATTCCTTCTTCTCCGCGGAATCCACAGATTTCTTGACATCATTGATGATGTTGGTGTAGTCTTCCGACTCCACGATTTTCTTAACAGTGTTTTCAGCAAATTTCTTGACATCAACCTCGGCTTCATTTTCGTCGGCGTTGAGGGCCTTGAAGATCTTTCCGCGGAGGCGGAGAAGAGAGGCCTCAACTTCCTTCATAATGAGGGCTGAGATGGTTTCGGTAAAGTTCTTAGCGATTTGAGCGGACATATTTGAGCGTTGAGAGTTGAGCAGTAAGCGTGATTGTAATAAACGATTGAATCGAGTACAAAATATGCTTCCTTTTTTGGTCTAAAAATCAATTTTAATCTCCTTATATAAATCTAACGAGATTTACGGTTAGACTTTTTAGATTTACGAGTAGAGTTAGTTTTACGTATAGATTTTTTAGACTTAGTAGACTTTCGTGCGGACTTTTTAGGCTTGGACTTGCGTACGGTCTTTCGTGTCGACTTACGAGACTTGGCCTTGCGTAAGGGCTTCCGTGTCGACTTACGAGACTTAGTTTTACGAAATCTTTTAGCTTTTGGTCTTAATTCATAATGTTCTTTGAGTTTTTTATCAGCGACTCCTTCTACATTTTGTTGGCAATATGGACACTTGTTCAACATATTTTTTGCCTGTAATTCCTCTATACAAGTTTTGCATATATAGTGACCACAGGGAACAAGCCATCTTTTTATAACTTCTTCTTTTTTCTCGTCGTCAAATCCAAAATTTCTGTAACATATAGGACAAGTTCCTTCTGTTTTCATTTCTTCTATAATTAAATCTATATCATTACTTAATATTTTTAAATCTCTAAACTCTGGAATATCATAAATATCTATATTATCAATATATTTAAGTAACATATTTTCAGCAGTATTAAGAACTTTTGACGATGTTCTCTGAATTAATTCTATTACAGTACTAAATGCTACTAAACCTATAATATCTTTCTGAAACGATTCTTTAACTGTTTCAATAGTCATTCCTTGTGATGGAATATTACGTAATAATACACCTCCTAATCCTACGCCAAACATTGTTGTTTTGATACAATTTAAAGTATCTTTTACCTTTGGATATTTATCATTACATATTTCATCTAGAAAATCCTTCAGCTTACCATATTTATCGCTTTGAACTACATTTCGCAAGCCCTTTTTGAAATATGAGTCGTATTTACCTGACTTAAGATCTCCTTCAATCGATTTTTTTAATATATTTCATTTAATTCTATTGCTATTATTTGTACTTTTTTAATATTTTTTTCTGCTTGAGCTTTTCTCAGATTTTCTTCCAGTACTTTTATTCTTTCTACTAAGCCTTCTATAAGGTATTCATTGCGCTCTCTGCTCATACTCATTTATTATTATTGACTTATTTTCTTTTAATTATTTTCTTTAAATTCTTCCAATATCTTTATAATTTGAGAACAATATGACCATTCGTTATCAAACCATATCATAAGTTTTACCATTGAATTATTCAGTTGTTCACTTGAATTATAATCTATTATTGATGGTATAGTTGTTGTAATAAAATCGACAGATGTTAGAGGTTGTTTTTCTATATAGAAAACGTCATTATATAAATTATTTTCTTTAATAGTATCTAGTATATTTTCTAAAGAAGTATCTGACTCGAATTGTATATTTAGGTCTATTAATGATGCATTAGTACAATCTATTCTTAATACATTAGATTTTAGATTTCCTTCCAATGAAGGTATAAATTTAGAAATTTCAACTTCTACTTCAGGTGTTTTTGATGGAATAATATTATTTATAATGGATCTATTGTTTCTGTTATTTTTTATAAAAGTCGTATCAATAGTTTTAGATCTACCAGTTACTTTTTGTATGAGAGTGTAATTTACAAACTTTATTTTGTATTTATCGTTTATTACTTTTATAAGAGGAAAAATAGAATTACAAGTACAGGAAGATGCCGATATTACTTTACTTATTTCGCTAATTTTGCTAATACCATATATATACGTTTTCATATCTTTCACAATATGTGTAAATATTACAAGTTTTATATCTGTGTGATTATAGTTATTATAAAAAAATTGTCCTGTACAGTCTATTACGATATCACAGTCCCATATTACATTTTCTGGATTTTTTTCAGAAAAAATCTCTATTATATGGTGATTTATTTTTATGGACTTCTCTGAAAGTTTTTCTATATTAAAATCGTTATTATACTTATGTACACTATCATATTTCAGGTAATATTCTATATCTGAAATATAATCTATTTTTTTAATGTCTAATCCAATATCATTTATTACTTTTAGTTTTATATTTTTATATGAATTTAATATCTGTAGTACAATACACTTTCCTATCCTTCCTAGACCATTTACTCCTATTGTTATGCTCATTTTATTTCTAAAGATTTTATTTGTTAAATAATAAATGAAATCTTTGGCAATACAATTAATAAAAAATTTTACAAGAGAAAATAGTATATTTTATATACATATTTTTATGACTATTTTAATTGCAATATTGAGAGTAATAGTATCATCATTTATATATAGAGAATTTCTGGATACAAACATTAAAAATAAATTTCCTGTTATAATAAAGCATATTTGCTATTTATGGATCTTCCTTTTCATATCTTATATAATTATTGCTAAAACCGATGCTATACTTGTCACAGATATAAGTATGTATGTAAGAAGAGAAATTATAAAAAATTATCTAAAAACAAATGAGATTTTCTTCTCTGAAAAAGACGTTGAAAAGGATAAAGTTAAAATGCTAGACTTTGGATTTTTGTCAGATAAAATTCTAATGTGGATAACAGACGTTATTATACCAAATTTAGTCTTAATAGTTCTTATTGGTACATTTATTTTTTATAAATCTCCAATAGTAGGATCAATAAATTTAATATGCAATATTTTTATTTTCTTTCTAACTAAGCATTATTTTTCAAAAATAATAAATATCATTAACAAAAGACATTATACTTATGATAAATTATCTACAAATATTGGAGAAAATTTATCAAATCTAATGAATATACATCTCAATGATAAGATTGATTATACTTTAAATAAAACATCAACTTTATTGGATGATTTTCGACAGATTGTTTCAGAAATGAAAAAAATCTGTAGCGACTTTATAATTTACATAAGATCTATTTTTTATTCCTTTACTTTCTTATCTATAATAGCTACTTATAAACTATTCAGTATTAAAGATTTTTTTCAAATATTCACTATATTCACTCTATACATACCTTTTTTTGAAAATTTTATAGATCAATTTACCATCAAAATGTTTTATCTAGCTGACTACATATCACTCGGAGATTATTTCGTAAACACAAAAAAAGTACTGACAGATGAAAACGGAAATCTTATTGATCACAAACAAACTATATACAATATATCTATAGATAATAGTATATGTAAAGGAATTATCTCTTTTGAAAATATTACATTTCATTATAATAACAATGACGACAATAAAGAAGAAGAAAAAAATGTAATAAATAACTTTAATTTAAAAATAAATTCAGGTGAAAGACTAGGAATAATAGCAAAATCTGGAAGTGGAAAAACGACTTTAATGAAGCTTCTGTTAGGATTTTATCATCCACAAAAAGGAAGTATTATTCTTGACGGAATAAATATAAAAAATATACACCCAAAACTCTTGAGGAAAAAAATAAATTATATAAACCAAAACACTCTTCTTATTAATGACACAATCATAAATAATATCAAGTTTGGAAACGATAAAATTAGAGACGAAGATATCATTAATATTATGAAAAAATACAATCTTATCGGAGTATTCAAAGACCAAAATCTCAATAAATTAGTTGAAGTCAACGGAAAAAATATTAGTATGGGAATGCAAAAAATTATATTTATATTAAGAGGTATCTTAAAAGACTCTTGTGTTTATATTTTTGATGAACCATTGACAAGTCTAGACGAAAATTCTAGAAAAAGTGTTATAAAAATGATTGATGAAAATACTAGAAATAAAACTCTTATTGTTATAACACACGATAAAGAAATATTAAGAATATTAAACAGAACTATAGAACTTTTATAAGAATTATATTTATACCCTAAATACCCCTTCTATAAGACCTTTCTCTTGTTTACATTTGTATATGTAATATACAAATTATATAAGATGTAAATAAGATGTAAATAAGATGTAAATAAGATCTATTAATAGCATATTTATAGATATATCTATAGTATATATACACTGCTAATATAAGATATGAATAATAAAAAAATCGTAAACTTACGAAAAGTTAAAATCGGAGAACTTCTCGAAAATACACACGTTGCTCCCTTCCAACGTCTCAAAGACAAAGAACATCTAGAAGATATTTATAAAGGTATTCTCCAATACTATTCTATTCACAACGAAATCTTCTTACCAAACCTCATCAGTATCGCTAAAAACACAAATTCTCCTGATGATAAAATGATCATTTTAGACGGACAACACCGTGTTGGAGCTCTATCAAAACTAATCAAGGAATATCCCGAAATATCTTCCCTTACGGTAAGAATTGATATTTATCAAGTGGAAACAGACGAAGATGCTAGAGATATCTATAATATTATTAACTCCTCTAAAAAGGTAGAGCTATATACGGGAAATATAGCTCCATACGTTATTCCAGTAATTAAAGAATATTTTGAAAAAAGATTTGAACGCTACTGTAAAAAAACTCAAAATCCTAAAGGTGTAAATATTAACATTGAACAACTTGATAAAAGATTACAAGCATATGACCTTATCGAAAAGACAGGTATTACACTAGAAACTGTAGATACTCTTATTGATAATATCAGAAAACTTAACCACTTCTATTCATCTCAAAGCACTGATACACTTATCTCTTACGGTCACAAAGAAGCCATAGTCAAGGAACTTAAGGATTCTAGCGAATCTTTTTATTTAGGTCTGTATAAAAAATATGAATGGATTGAAAGAATTATTGAACTCTATGTGAATAGTACACCATACGAAAATCAAGAACATTATATAGTCGATAAACAAGTAAAAATAGAACGTAAGAAGATTCCATCAGCTGTTCGAGCAAATGTATGGAAGAAGCGTTATAGCCAAATTATAGGAGAATGTTTCTGTTGTGATAAAGAAATATCTGTACACGAATTTGAATGCGGTCATATCGTTTCTGTAAAAGACGGAGGACAAAATACACTAGATAATCTAGAACCTATATGTAAACAATGTAATGGTAATATGGGAACAATTAATCTACTAAGCTACAAAAAACTCTTTGTATAACCATATCGGTATGAATATTAAAATATTAAAAATGAATATTTTAACTTATTATACTTAAAATATTACATCCCATCATCTCCCATCAATGTCTCAGATCGTATCAGAACACTCGAAAATCTACCTCAAGTCGCTGTCAGGAGATATTACACCCATTTCATTGGCATCTATCGTTTCAAATGAAGATTATAATATATGGGATATGTGGAATCGTATTGCGTATATTATAGCATCTGAAAACAATTGTGTAAGTGATCAAGTAATTATATTTGGAGGAGAAGAAGACGAGAAAAATTATACACCCCCTGCCTTAGTTCCAGAAGCTCAATATAATTTTTTTATTAGAGACGAAAATTATTATAGACATAACTTTACCGTGTTGATGGTAAGCTCTCACATCGTTTATGAAGATTCTGATCAGAAGAGCATTACTTATAAGAAGTATTCAGTATCAATAAGACTAGTAGATGGTAATGGATTTGATTCTTCTGATACATCCGATACATCCGATACATCCGATACATCCGATACATCCGATACATCCGATACATCCGATACATCCGATACATCTGATACATCTGATACTTTTCGTAATTTTGACATTTATCAACAGTTATTAGGAAGTCCTTATTCTTTATTTTTTCATCAGAAGAATGTTGTAACTCACGGAGTAAATAAAATTAAAACTATAGATGAAGGTTCATTTTCAATGTATTCTGTTTTATGGGAAAATCTATCTAATGTTCCTTGGTATGATAAGACAGAGATAATTAGTAGAATTATGACACAATATGATACTATAGAAAACAGATTTCAATCAGAAGAATATCAAGAAAATTACGAGTACCGAGATATTGATCAAGAAAATATCGAATATGATAATTATGATAATTATTAAATAATGTTCTCGACGATTTTATAAGAACCTACTTATAAAATATGAGTTTTAAATTATACCACTAAACGGTTAACATAATCAATATCTTAAATATCTTAAATAATTTACGGTACATTAGATTACATTACATTTTTATTTATTTTATAAATAAAATGAAAGTAAATATCATACTAACAATAATCGTAATTATTTCTCTTTATCTCCTTTATAGGATGCCATCTATATCCTATAACCTTATGGACGAGTATTATGACAAAGGAGGAGTTTTGACAACCAATATCAAAAATTACAAGGATTTATTCAACAAGAAAGTAGAATATATAAAAGAAAATAGTAATTTTCTTTTGAATCCAGCTGACGAAAAAATATTAGATGAAATGAGAAATAAAGTTAATAATAATAACGATTCAGATAGCTTGGTTAATGTTTTAATTTCTACTCTAAATATGCCTGGAAATTCTATAGGATATATTCCTATGACACCTTGGGAAGATCCTTCGAAAAAGATATGTCTACAGTTAGAACAGGGAGTTGCTGGTTGGTATTGGATTTACGGAACCTTTGCTAAAAGCAAAGATTGTTTTCTTTATCAATTAACAAGAGTAGATTTACTACCAACCAACCTTAGAAAAAAGTTAGGATACAAGTTAGGAGAAACAACGGTATATTCTGTAACCCTAGGAATAGGAAATGGAAAGACTTATTATTATGGAAATGTTTATTTTGAAGCAACATTTATAATAACAGACAATGAAAATTTTTCTATTATATCTAAGGACAATGGTTATAATTTTACGCATAGTTTAGGAAAAATGACCTTTTCCTGTAAAAATATGACACTAATAAACAACGAAGATGAAAATGATAAACTTTTATACAATTTTGATTGTGTTACCAATAATTACTTTGGAATGTCATTAAATTCTAAAGGTGGTTGTGAACCGTGTGATCTTACTAATAATTCATATCAATCATATACAAACTTATACGTTGATATGCAATATTCTAACACAAACGGAGAAACCAAAAGTCTAGTAAACGGCCACGGATGGATGGATCACGAATGGGTGGGAGGAGAGACTAAGAAACTTTTTTATAAGCTTTTTATTCCTATTTTACAAAAAGGAAAACTAGCACAAGGACTTCCTCCTTATATATGGCTAAATATAAGACTATCTGACAATTTACAATATATGATATATTCCTTCTTTTCTAATGCACCAAAAAAAGGAGATACGGTGATATGTAATTATAATAAATATCAACCATCAGGTGTATCTTTTACATCAGACAATCCAAGTATAAAAGTAAAAGTTATAGATACTTCCTTATATTTAGGAATTGAATACCCAACTATATACGAAGTCAATATAGACGGAAATACTTATATACTAAATTCAACCTCTTACGGAAAAACTATATTTAAAGATGTTTTTAATACAAATCATTGGGGAGGAAGTTGTGATGTGTTAAAGGATAATATTCAAGTAGGTGTAGGCTTTTTAGAAGCTCAACGTTTCGAGAAAAGCGTTGACTCGTTAAAAGATACTTTTCTTCTTCTTGGATACGAAAAAAATTCGGACTTTGCTGATACATATAATAATACAACATATACACCCCAACTATATTCAGCATATACTATATTTGCTATATTACTCATATTAATATTAGTCATACTATACCGATTTTTTAAATATGTATACTCTAAAGTATATACGAAATAAGAAGCACAATTTACTTCGTATTTTTCAATATTCTGAGAACCAAAAATATGAAGGTAGCTAACGAGTTTACTTATAATAATATGAATAATGTAAAAAATATAAGATTTTCATGAGATCCTCGTAAATTTTCATGATCCACACACACAAATTTTAGAAAAATATTTTTCTAAAATTTTTGAAAAATTATTTTTACAGTTTTTATTTCAAACTGTAAAAAATTTATTTTGGGTCATACAAAAATATACAATAGAAAATATTGTAAAGATAATAGAAAATATTGTATATTATTTTAAAGATATCAAATAAAGTATAAAATGGAAAATAAGGAGAATATATGCAACTTTTGTTCAAAGGAATTCTCTTGTAAATTATCTTTGAACAGACACCAAAAAACTACTAGAAGCTGTCTTATAATTCAAGGGAAAGAAGATACCGATATAGAATGTTTAAATTGTAACAAGAAATTAGCAACTCAATATTTTAAACAACATAAGATAAAATGCGATCTCGTCAAAGGAGAATTTAAGAAAACTGAAAAACTTTATAGTGAAATAAAAGAAAAATATGTGGATTTAGAAAAAGAAAATGAAAAGATGAAGCTGGAGATTATTAAACTTCAGACTACTATTCAAATTCTTAGAGAACAAAATGATAAACCTAGTGTTGTTAATAATACAGTAAATAATAATAAAACAGTTGTGATAAATACTCCTCTAACTAATGATGTATTAAGGCATATTGCCACAACCTTTACTATAGATAATGCTTATACCATAGATGGTTTCGCTAAACATCTCACCTCTTCTTTAGAGGAGCATATTACTTGTACCGACCCTTCTAGAAACGTTTTCAAGTATACAAATGAAAAGGAACAGGAAATTATAGACCAAGATCTAGATATTTTATTACCTCAATATTTAACAGCCATAAAAGATAGAAATAACTTTCTTTATAGGGAGGTATTTGACTACTTTAAGAAGAATAATGTATCTTTAAATGTACAAACGGATTATAAGGTTTTTTACGACGCCCTTAACAGTATTATAGAGAAAAATGGTCAACAAAACAAGTATTCAGAAAAGTGTAAACAATATATGGTTAGAGAATGCAAGAGAAGATTTTTAGAGAAAAATAAGAACAAGGATAAGACGCTTACAAAGAAGCTTTCTATAGAAGAAATAATGATGAATATAATAGAGACAGGAGGAACAGTAAATGATTTCGTAAAGATATTATTTCCATATGATGAAGACGAAGATATAGATGAGACAGAGGAAGAAACAAAAAATAGGAGAGATATGGAAGATTTATTTATCAAGAAGAAAAAGGAGTGGAAAAATAAAATAAACCATAAAAATGATTTATCATCTTTAAATGACGAATAAATACTACTGGAATGACAAACCCTATTAAAATGGCTGATATATACGTCAAATTATTATCAGGCGATTTATATAGAATTAATATAAATGTGAACGAAGGAATAGAGGGATTAGAGAGATCTTTGGTTTCATTAAATAGAAAAATATTTCATTATGGTAATTTGATATTTTTCAGGGACACCTACGAAAAGGATACTGAGAAAGATAATTATGACTGGATATATGACTTGGTAGACGGGGATATAATAACTGTTTTTACAAACGATTTTTTATAATTACTTATTATAAAAAATAATGTCTAAATCGTCTAAATCAAAGTCAATTGTTCCAAACATAGCAAATCCTTCTATACCAGATACTTTCGTATCATTGTTTAATATACCAGTAAATAGTCCACACGACAATGTCGTATTTATTGAACCATTATGGTATCAGGAATATCAGGAACATCAAGAATATCAGGAATATCAGGAACATCAAGAATATCAGGAATATCAGGAACATCAGGAGCACAAGGAATTTGATGAAAAACTACCATCTACTCAAGAAATAATAGAAACACTGAGATTGACAGATAATGCTTTTATGAAAGCAATTGAAAATCTAGAGATAAGTTTAGCATATTCTCTTCATTATATAGGGCTTCCGTATTATAATAATTTTTCATCTAAAAAAGACGGCGCAAAATGCGGGGGATGTTGTTATAAAGGATGCAAAGCTGATGGCCATATTAATAGTTGGAGACAAGTACAACAGCAAGATGGATCTATTATAACTAGTGGATTATGTTATTGTAATACGACAAGTGCAAAGGCAAATGAACATTTTGTTCTACACAGAGATGCGTGTAGTAAAGAGCTTTTAGAATTGTATTCTCCTTATAAATTTTTACATAGTGATTTAGATGATTTTGTATTGAGCAATATTCCTATAATTCAATTACTTTACATAAAAAAGAAAAAAAAGGATATCAGCTTAGATATATTACGTTCTTTTAGAGAACAGTATTTTAACATTGAAACTCAATATTTGCTTAGGGAATTAAACGGTAGAATTTCACATTCTAGACTTTGTTTTGATCCAAGTAAACCCAATTGTAAAATGGATTGGGGACATTTAAATCGCATTTTATTTTTAAATAATATAGTGAATAGAATAAGAGTTGTTGTTGATTATATAGATCAAACTGCTATGGAAATAATAGAAAAAAACATGATACAATCTTTGAAATTATCTAAGAAGAAAAGTAAGTCTCCTAAATCATCTAAATCTTTGAAATTATCTAAGAAGAAAAGTAAGTCTCCTAAATCATCTAAATCATCAAAATCATCAAAATCATCTAAGAAGACAAGTAAGTCTCCTAAATCATCAAAATCATCTAAGAAGAAAAGTAAGTCGCCTAAATCACCAAAATCATCTAAGAAGACAAGCAAGTCTCCTAAATCATCAAAATCATCTAAGAAGACAAGCAAGTCGCCTAAAAAGATGTCTATTTCTATGAGCAAGATAGGATTGATGAAATTGGGTAAAAAGAAAGATAGTAAAAAATAGTTTATTTTAGATATTTTCCTTGAATAAACTCAAGTCGTTTTTTTACCGTATCCGAAAACTTAATTTTGCAAATATTGTCATTATGTGTATGTAACTTGTAATATATGGATTTTTTATATTTAAAAAAGAACACAATTTTTTTTTGATTTATTTCCATCCAAAAACAAGTATCATCATCATACTTACTATAATCTATCATTATGAAAGGATAATCTATTGTTTCTTCTGGAGGAGTAATTACTATATTTATGATTTTATTATCCATATCCATATTTGTGTTTAATGTAAATTGTGTTATATGATTTACAATAAAAGGGTATTTATCTTTAGAATTGGAATAAATAACAAAGTTGCTAATCTCGGTGATAATATCGTTAGTAGGTATAATATTTACATTATATCTATTTCCGAAGAATTCTATCGTGACAAGTTGTGTCATTTATCTTTAGATTATTTAACATTTAATTAGTACATTTTTTGAATTGATCTGAAGCATATCTTTGTAATCTATTATTGCATACATTTTGAACTTGAGAACTATTATCTAACCAGGAGCATATTTTCTCAACATCTGTAGGACTAGTTTCTGTTGCTATTTTAATTAATTCTTCATCAACAACTCCTTTCGGTCCCATTGCTTTTTTGTAATTACCACCACCACGTAGGTGAATATCACTTAAATAAAATGATAAAGGCTTATAATAATTAGGACCATCTTTTTCTGTCATTCTAAGACCATTATGACTTAATATGACACTCCATACGAAAAACATATTCTGATGCCAATTTGTTGATTTATTTGCCTTACCTCCATATCCTGCTCTATCAGGGAATGCATCGGCAAATGTAGTATCTTCATTACTTCCAAAATCTGCATAATTATTGCTTACACAAGTGTAATTATAATTTTCAAACAATTTACTGACATCATCGTTTGACATAAGAGGTGAAGTATGTATACTTGGAGGATTTCGAGGATCTGCTTCTTCCTTTGCCCATATGGTTAATTGGTTGTTTGTACATCTAAGAAAACAATGCATTACGTTATTGTAAGTAATAGCATCAGATGTATAATAATCCTTATTCCATTTAGGATCTTTATTTTTATTCATTAAAAATCCCCAAGATCTAAATGTTTCACCTGATCCGCCTCCAGACCACAGAAGATCACTACCTACAGGAGATTTTTCTGCTCCTATATCACCAACTTTAGGAAACATTATATCATCCCGTTTTAGACAACACGGGGGAAAAGCTCCACTAACAGCATTATGAAGTCCAGAAGCACAACCTTTACCATCTTTGGGTCCAGCAAAAGTAGGCAACCATTCGGCCATATCCCATTCACCAGATTGTGGCCAACCATATTTATCATCACCGTGACCAAAAGCCCAAAATCCTGACCAGTTATTATCGGTTAAACCACTTGCTATTATCTGTTCTTGCGTTTTTCCCCAATTAGAAGCATCCAAATACATATACCATTCAATTTCCAATGGTTCATCTAAAGTATTATTTCTAGGAGGATTAAACCAATGTTTTTTACTGGAAGCACCAGATACAATTGATACATCTCCTCCATTTCTTTGAGCAATTCTTAACCAATCGCCAATTATTTGAAATGATGTGGCTGTCGAGTCTGATCCTCCTCCAGCACTTTTACAACCTTGACAACTATCCCAAGCTTCATATGTAAGATATGAAGGCCATTCTGATTTAATCATAAAATTAGGTTTTGTTTTACATTCTGGAACCCAGGTCCAATTTCTCATATTAATATCTGTCTGCGAACCATTTGGATATACACATTTTGGCAAAGAATTACGAGTTATAAGACTAGTATGGACTTTCTTTGGTTTATCTTCTTCAAGTATAGCTATATTTACACATATGAATATAATTAATACAATTAATAAAACAATGCATATATATAAAAGAAGAGTATTTTCCATTTATTTATTATACAATAAAATATTTTTATTCGAAAACACTCTAAAGGAGTTTAAGATGAAATAAGATAAGATAAGATGATTTAAGATGATAAGAAAATTGATATTTATAAAATATCAAAGAATAAAAAATAGATGGCTTTCTCATTTATGTATATGACAAACTTTAATGATATCACGTACGATATGTATGAAAACCTAGATGAACTCTACGAAAACTTGGATCACTTCAGAGAAACCTACTATCAAGAAGCTACACTTCAAACGCATATAGACTATGTCTATAAAATCTTTAGATTTAGAAAAAATAATGATGGAAGATATCCTACTAAAAAAGAATTCTACTGTCTGTCTGCGAACTATTTGGATATACACATTTTGGTAAAGAGTAAAAATTTTATTTGAGATAAATAAATGAGTAAAAATTTTATTTGAGATAAATAAATGAGTAAAAATTTTATTTGAGATAAATAAATGAGTAAAAAGTTTATTGGAATACTAATACTTTTATCTATTACAGTATTTCTAGTGGTATTTACTGTATCCAAAATTAGTCAACCATGTCCAACTTATACTAATCAACCACGTCAACTACGTCAAACTTATATCAATCAACCAAGCCCGACTCAGAAAGAGAATAAATGTGTTGTTTATTGTCCCGGACAAGAATTTTCCAATCTGTGGGGAAAAATAATTTATATAACTGATATTCCTATTATGATAGGAAAGATATATAATTTATATTCCCCCACAGATTATCACAAAAATGACATAAAAACATTAGAAATAGGACAAAATAAAGGAGAATGTTTTATAAATGGTAGTAAAAATCCATATACAGGATATATTAATCCTTTATGTTATAATGGAATACTTGTAAGCCCCGATGAAAAGATAATATACGGATTTAGTATATATTTAGCAGATCCGTGTGATCTTACTATATTTGATGCTGTAAATCATAGTACAATTCCTATAAAAGATATGTTATTAGGAGAAGATGAAGACCTCGTAGATGATTCTAGTATAAATTTTGTATTTTTAGGACCTTCTTATAATTCGTATTTACGAGATAAGAATAGATTTAGTTCTACACAAACTTGCAGACAAGTAGACTTTAAATGTAATGGTATCTAGTAACATAACACATTTTATAATCGGATTTTTTACATTGTTAAATAAATAACGTTTTTCTAATTCTTTGATTAAATTTATATTCATCTTGTATTTATCTTAAATTTATATCTTATATATCTTATAAGATATATAATCAATTTTATAGCTGTACAATTATTTTTGGTCAGAGTTCACTCCGTTCAAGGATATTTCATTCGCAGTTGAAAAATTTGTATACTCAAATTTTCTTGATGCTTTTTCTTGGTTTATCAGGAAGATCAGGAAGATACATAAAAAGTTTTTCTACTCGAGTTTTACTCTTTCCGCTAAACACAGATTTTGTATCTTTCTTCCAAACACACTTAAAGTCTTTTGGTGCCTTATATTCTGATATGATAACTAGATTATCTTTGGACCATTTTCTCATCGTATCCCAAAATAGTTTAGAATCAAAATCGTTAAAATGTTTGATATTAAATTTATTATCTTCATACGGAGGATCGCAATATATGGTCATCCCTTTTGGTTTAAAATCTCTATAGGATGAACACGTTAATTTTATTCGTCTAGAATTTAATTTTAATAGTTTTCCTGTTTCCGATATATTTTCTCTTGATTTTTTGAAAAAATTTTGTCTTTTACTTTTAGGCCTGTATCCTGCAAAAAATATACCTGAATATGCACAAGAGACTCCATAAAAACCCCTGTCAGCGCTATGTTTTTTAGAAGCTTTTAGATCTTCATATTTTTCTCTTCCACAAGTTCTAGGTAAAGTCCATCCCCCTCTTTTTAATTTTTTCCACATTAGAATAATATCCTTGTTCGCATCTGATAATATAATTTTTTTATAGTCAGTCATAGAGGATATTCGCCTTGCTCTTGAGCGCCTCTTGGATGATACAGATTTTTTTTTGAGACATTCAGGCGATTCTTTCTTCGCAAGCTTTTCCCCTGGAAAAGATATAAAATATTTAGCAACACCCAACATACCACAAAATGGCTCAAAATAAGTATCACTATACCAATTCATTTTTTCTTGAATCTCTTTAATAGCTTTATATATCTGTTTACCTAATCTAGCTTTTCCTCCTCCATATGCTGTCATTTATTATAATATTATAAAACTGTTATTTATTTATATAATATATTTCTTTCTCGTCTAAAATTCTTCTAAAATGACATAATGTGCTCCATAATGTTTCACGATATTTTAGAAATTTTTACAGTCAAAAGTATTCTGATAAAAATGAAAATTCGATAATTTTCTCAAGAATAATTTATATCTTTAAAATCTTTAAGATGGTTACTCGTATTGATCAGTATCTCTTTGTCGACATTATCAAACAGTCTTACGAGGCAGATAAGGCCTGGAATATCTATATTGAACAGTATTCTAGAGATTCTGAAAAACAAAGAACTGCTTACGAGAGATTTTCGAGGAATACAAAGAGACATATATATATGAATGAAGATAAGACAAAAATTGACGGCGACAAGATCAATAAAATGGTATTTGATTTATGGTGTGATATGTCAGAAGATAAACAGAAAAAATTTATAGACGATACTAAGCGTTTAGAATATCTTTTTGAGAATGTTCAAAGCTTTCTTATTATGTTTCAACATAATGTGTAATTCAACATAATGGTCTAAAATCTGAAATAAATTTAAGCTTTTTCTTACTTAAATTTAGATTTATTTATACAAGTTTAGATATGTTTATATTAAAGCATCATCCATCATCCATTCTGACAATACTCTTTCCATTCTTTTTTTGTGAACATATTTATCAATAACCGTGATATATATAGATTTTTTCGTTTCAACTCGTATTCTATCCCAAAATTTATATGGATAAAATACATTTTTCTGTAAATAAGATAAAATCTTAATATCATCTCTTATATTACTTAGTTCTTTACTAACATCAATCATATAAAGTTCGTGTAAATATCTATAAATAATTAGTTCCACATCATAAGGTATACTTATCATTAATTCTATTTTATTATTATATTTATATGTCTTTAATTATGTCTTTAATTCTATGAAGCGATAAGCTTATTTATAAATGATAAAGGATAAATAATAAAATATTTCTGTAAAGATAAATATGAAAAAAAGTCCATACAATAAAATAAAACCATTTACTCTTTATAAAAGTAAAACAAAAACTAAAAAATGGGACGTTTATCTTCCCACCAAATCTGATAGATTAAAAAAAATATCATATGGAGCAGCTGGTATGAGTGACTATACAAAACACAAGGATAAAGAACGCAGAGAAAACTATAGAAGTAGACACCAGAATGATAAAATCTATGATCCATATAAGCCAGGATTTTGGAGTTGGTGGCATTTATGGGGAAGATCATCTGATTCTAAAGTTTCATTCAAACAAGCAGTTTCTCGTGCAAAAAAAATTATACGCAATTAAATTTTATTCACATAAAATTTAATTTAATCTGATAAATATGATAATTTCTTTTTGCATTCTTCAAGCGATCGTGTGTAATAAATGATTGTTTTAGTAGGATCTTTGCTGAGTTTTCTAACAGTGTTTTGTTGTGTATCAAGCCCTTTAATAATTACAGGAACTCCACAAGAATAAGATAGTTGCCATATAGCATTCTCTAACCCTATTTTTATTTCAAAGTATTCATTAAAACGAATAAATTCGCTATTATCTCCTTTCTTGAGTCCCGAAGGGACGATATCTTTTAGTTCATATACCTTTTGCATTGTAAGATCACGAATATTATTATCTAATGAGTAATAAAGTTCATTTGTCTTAAATAAAAGATCTTCGCATCTTTCAAAAAAATAATCTCTTTGATCATCGTAAGACTCTACAAAAGCTGTTAAAATAACATTGTCTAAATAATATTCAGACTTACGTGTAATAAATTTGCTATAATAAATATTTTCAATTTCTTTCTCGTCCTCTTGTGTTAAAAGTTTTACAAAATATGAATCCGTATTTAATTTCAAATGTTCTAATACCATTTTTTCAATACGAGGTCTATGAGTTTCTATCTTGCATCTCTCTCCTCTTACTCCTACAGGAGTATATTCAAGTATAACACCTGACATAAGCTTGATATTAATCAACATTCAAGATATTCAAGATATTCAAGATATTCAAGATATTCAAGATATTAAGTTTTCTTCCTCTTAATTTTCAATTTTAAATGTAGAATTTTTATATAATTATATATAAAATGTCGATCACTGTTAACAATATCACTTCTAAAAATATCGTTGCATTAGAAAATATTGCAAGTAATCAATCTGTACAAATTAAACAACTGACAGATCTTTTTTTGGAAAAAAATAAAAGAAAATATGATCAGACAACGAATCAAGATGTGATTATAAGCTTTAGTCAAGAAAAATACCGTTTTGAGATACAAAAACCAGAAAATGATGTCTATATGTATCAGGTATGGAAGAAAAATAACGATTCGATGAACTCTCAAAGGAAATATAAGTATTTAAGATTGAAAAATTGGATTATTACAGTATTTAAAAATGAACCAAATTTTACCCCAACAACTCTTATCGAGATAAACAATAACTTCTATCCAGCTGTATTGGTTGATGCAAAAATAGAACAGAAACTAGTAAATAATGTAATGACTGATTATTGCGTATTTATTTTTGATACAAGACCTATAATAAGCCCGTCTAACAGCTCATTATTATCTCTTCCAAACAGTGGAAGTTACAAAAATGTACGTTTTGATATTGACAGTTTAACAAATTCTTCTAGTGTGATTCAACAACTTATTGACGGTGTTGTGAGACCTCTATTAGGTACGATTAATATTAATAGTTATACGGTTCCTTTAAATATAACATTTCCTAATATATCAGTTAATCAAGACGGAGGAGTTTTTAAAATGGATGTATCTGCATCTAACTTTAGTGTAACTATAAATAATATACAAAACACACTAGTTGAATTTACACAATATTATATGGGAAAATTGGCGTTTGATATTCCTAATATTCAATGCACAATTGGTATAGGATCACTTAATTTTAGTAATATACATTTATTAGGGACTTCTTATGCTGATAATAATTTTAGTAATATTCAGATTCCTATTAATATGCAGGCTATATTATTATTTGATTATGAAAATTGTACAAATAATAGTATAATAATTACACCAGTATATGATGAAATCTTCTTACCATATAGTATGCAGTCTAACTGGGTTACTTATTGGGATAACAAAATAAATGACGCCGAAGATGCAGCTCTTTTTCCGCCTATAGCCGTATATTACGGAGCTTTAGCTTATGCTATTGAAACACAAATACAACCAGTATTTTGGAATCAGCTAAATAGTCAAGCAGATCTTAAAACAAACATAAATAGTAAATTATCAGACATAACCAATATGATAAATTCAAGTATAAATGGCCCTTATATTTCAAGTTTATGTTCTCAATACCAACCTATAATATCTATTATTTCACAAGTTAATTTGAATGCTTGGGACTTTTCTACTATTTTATGTGGATCGGATGATTGTATAGCAAATCGTTATCATAATTATTTTATTGCAACCACAGATACACCTTTTCCTAATACAAATTTTCCTTCAAATCAGCTTTATATTGTAAAATCAGATACTAGTACTTGTTATGCTATAAATATGCAACAATCTAATATAAATGCACTAACAAATATGAGTATGTTTCCTCCAATTGCTAACATAACTGGAACTTATCCTGCTGAATATCTTCTAAGAACAAATGACCCAGATGGCACTATAATTATAGTACCACCAATTTAAACTTTATTCGTTAAACCGTTCATCATTACCAATTTAAAAATCTTTTCTATTCTTTCATTAGTTATCTTTTTATAATCTTCTATTTCTTGGGTTAGTTTAGATAAATCATTTTTTAAAAAGTCGAACGATTCCTCAATTTTATTTAATTTTTGCAAATCGCTCTTATTTTTAAAAGACAATTCTAATAATTGAAAAATTTGATCCTTTAACATTTTAATATTCTCCTCCATTCTTATCTTTAAATCGTTATATTTATCATCTTCCTTATTCTCCTTATTCTCCTTATTCTCCTTATTCTCCTTATTCTCCTTATTCATTAAATCATTTATGTCAATATTATACTTGTAATGTATACTCATATCATTTTTTATTATAATAAATATAATAAAATGGAAGATTACAAAAAAGAAGATTTCTATCTACCTAAATCTTTTTACAAAAAATTATACAAAACTGCAACAATAGTAAACAATATTCTAGTTAAGAACGACATACAATACTGGACTGAAGCAGGAACTCTTTTAGGTGTTATGAGAAACAAAGGAATAATTCCTTGGGATGACGATATCGATATCAAGATATGGCACAAAGATTGGCTTAAATTGTTAAAACCTGATATTGTAAAACAATTCAAAGATTCTGGATACACAGTAGTCAAAGAATCTGGCTTAAACCTTATCAAAGTATTTCCTTCAAACGCAAAACACTACAGAAAGAACTATGGATTTCCATTTGTCGATATTTTCTCTGTATCTCTAGACAAGAAAGATCAAAACAAGGTAGTTTACACTCATAAATGGGCTAGAAAAGCTTGGCCAAAAGACTATTTATATGTCGATGAAATGTATCCTCTGAAATATGCAAAATTTGGAGCCTCTAAAATCGTTATACCAAACCATTCCAAAGAATACTTATCTAGATTATTTGGAAACAGTTGGAATAAAGAAGGACGTATTTATCAGTCACATTATCTAAGAATAGACCTAGAAACTCCTATAATAGTAAAGGGACCATTTAAACCTGCTAAAGATTTTGATTATAAGGAGATGAAACCTTTTTCTAAAAAAATGTTAAAATTTTTACCGTTCTAATAAATGAATAAAAAGAGTATCATAAATAAGAGAAAAAGTAAAAGAAAAAGTAGGAAAAGTATAAATAATAAGAGAAAAAGTATAAATAATAAGAGAAAAAGTATAAATAATAAGAGAAAAAGTATAAATAATAAGAGAAAAAGTATAAATAATAAGAGAAAAAGCAAAAGAAAAAGTAGGAAAAGTATAAATAAGAGGAAAAGTATAAATAAGAGGAAAAGTATAAATAAGAGAAAAAGTACAAGAAAAAGTAGGAAAAGTACAAGAGTAAGTAAGCAAAAGATTCCAAAAATAGTTCATCAGATATGGCTCGGTAGTTCGAAACCTTTTAAATTGCATCAAATGTATATGAATACATGTAAAAAACTTTACGAAAATAATGATTGGGAATATCTAGTATGGAGAGATAAGGATATAACTCGAAGAAATTTCCCAAAGACATATGATTATATAAAAAAAGTGATAGCGATAGGAACAGAAATGGGCTCTCTTAATAAAAAATATGCCCAGATAGCTGATCTTATGAGATTAGAGATTTTATACAATCACGGTGGTATGTATCTTGATACAACGGTGGAATGTATAGATCCTATATTACTAGGAAATGATAAATTTGTTGTATCAAATGAATGTAAATTAAATGGTTTTAAATGTAGATCAGAAAACGGATTGTATGTAAGTAATAGCTTTATAGCATCTATTGCAAGACATCCTATAATAAGACATATGTTATCTAAAAAAGTCTTAGAAAAAATAGATTATTTTTCTCCAGAAGTAAATCTTCAAACAGGTCCTTATTTTCTAGGAAAATTCATACACAAATTCAAAAATAAATATGATATTACAATGTTGCATTATAACTTAGTTTATCCTCATAGTCCAGAAGAAAAATGTAAATGTATTCATACTAAAAAGTTAAAATTGAAACCGACTGTTATGTTGATAAATAAAGATGGAAAGAAAATATTTTTAGAATATCCTTGTAAGGCTTATAAAGATAGCTATTTCATTAAACATTTTGAAGCAGGCGGGACTTGGTTATAATAAATAACTCGTAAAAATAAATTATTACTTCAATAAAAAAAAGAAGTGATTGTAAAAAATTTTATTGATAATTATTTGTAAAAAAATTTTAGAAATAAAATATATTTTTGAATTTTTGCATGACCAACACACACAAAAATTTGTGTGTGTGTGTCATGAAAATTTTTAGGAAGATTTCTAAAAATTTGTAAAAAAAATAAAATTCATAACTTTTACCGTTTAATTTGTAGACTGATATTTTTTTTATTTTATTTTCTAAAAAAACGAAAAAAATAAAAAAAATATTCCAGAACATTCCGGAATATTCCAGAAAAATCTCTGGAATATTCTGGAATATTTATTTAAAGCTTTAAATAAAGAGTAAAACTAAAAAATGGATAATATATGCAATTTCTGTTCCAAAAAATTTACGACCAAAACAAATTTAACAAAACATCAAACAACGACAAAAAATTGCTTGTTAATTCAGGGAAAAATTGAGACGGATGTAGAATGCCCGACTTGTAAAAAAAAATTAGTTTCACAATATTTTAAGCAGCATAAATTGAAATGTGATCTAGAGTATCAAGAATATTTACAAAAAAATGAAATAATTGAGAGATATAAAGTTCTTGAACAAAAAAACAAAGAAATAGAAAAAGAAATAGATAAATTAAAGATTGAATTGGCAGAGGCCAGAGCAACAATTAATCTTCTCGATCGTCAGAATGAACGTCTTCATTCATCCTCAACTAATATCACTTTAAAGTTGGTAGAGAAAGCTAATACAGTGAATAACACAAATCATACTAATACAGTAGTAATTAATACAAATCAACTAACTAACGATGTTTTAAGACAGTGCGCGAATACATTTCATATAGATCACGCACATAGTATAAATGGTATTGCAAAACATCTTACATCTTCTTTAGAGGAGCATATTATATGTACTGATCCTTCAAGAAATATTTTTAAATATACAAATGAAAAGGATGAAGAAATTATTGATCAGAATTTAGAAATTTTATTACCACAATATCTTACAGCTGTAAAGGATCGTAACGATTTTTTATACAAAGAAGTATTTGAATACTTTAAGAAAAACAATGTCTCCTTGAATGTACAGACTGATTATCGTATATTTTATAATGCCCTAAACAGTATTATAGAAAAGAATGGTCAACAGAATAAATATACGGAGAAATGTAAACAACAAATGGTAAGGGAATGTAAGAGAAGATTTTTAGATAAGAATAAAAATAAGGATAAAAATATTGCTAGGAAACTAACGGTTGATGAAGTAATGTTGAATATTATAGAGACAGGAGGTTCATTAAATGACTTTGTGAACAGACTTTTTCCAGATTATGCTGATAACGAAGAAGAGACGGATGAGCAATTTACTTATCGACGAGATATGGAAGATTTATTTCGAAATAAGAAAAGAGAATGGAAATTAGAACAGGAAAAACTTAATATGGCTGCGTGTACAATAGATTGATAAATATAAATATTTATATTTATAAATGAAGAAAGACTTATTTTTAAAAAAATTTTCAGACAAGGTAAAAATTGTTGAAAATATGCCTCATCTATCTATATTAATTCTTTGCAATCCCTGTAATGGTTTTGGAGATATTATCTTTTCTTTTAAATTGAAAAAATACTTAAATCAGTGGTATCCTTTTGCTACTGTAAAAATAGCATCAACCACCATAAATAGCTTTTTAACAATAGGAGAAGACATAAGCTCCCTTATTGAACTGAAGAGTATATCAAAAGAACTACAATGTCGTCGTTTCGCAAATCTATCTATGAATAATGTGAACGACGAAGAATTTAATTTGATTTTTGTAGCACCAATTCAGCAAGATTTCGATGTATCCTATGTTGATATAAAGAAACTTATACCTTACTCTAATCAATTTAACACTTATTTCTTTTCAGAGTATAATGACGTGAGCTATAAAGAAATAGACTTTCACACAGGTATAGGAAAAGGAAAATATGGATTAATGTTTACAAAAATTCCTTCCAATATTTTAAATGATAAAATTTTTCTAAAAAATAATAATCTCAAAAAAGGAAAATACGCAGTATGTTATATAGCAAATACTATTGTAAATATGAGAGTTTGTTATCAATCATTTTTTGAGATGATATGTAAAAAATATACACCACAAAGTGGTACCTCTAAAAGCAAAGACAAATCATTTAGCATCGTTATACCTCCAAGTTTACTAGAAGACATAGGAGAAAGTCAATCATCTTTAAAGAAATATTACAAATATTTTTCAAGTATTGTATTAGTTAAAAAAGACGGAGAAATAGTATATGAAGATCTCTCTCCAAAAAATAACAATATTTTATACATACGAGCTGATATATTACCAGTCAAAAACGCTGAAATGTTAACTCTTATGCATAATAGTGTAAATGACATATTATTAACAGGAGATCAAAGTATTACAGATGGTCTAAGTTGCTGCCCAAAGAAAAATATATGGTACCAGATAGCTCCTTGGAAAGAGTCTTTTGGTAGACAATTAGCCATACATATGCCTCAAAAATATTATAAGAAAAAAAAGACAAGTTGCGGAACAATAGAGGGCATAGGATTAAAGTCTGATTTCAGAGAGTTCGTTAAAAAGTATGATTTTCGAAAGCTTGCTAGACCAAAATTAAATAGAATTATTAATATGGCTTTAGAAGAATCAAAAGTATACTTATTTTAAATACAAATCAAGAAATTTTATACTTAAGTATAAAATTATATAATATGAGAAAATTTTAAATCATAATCATCATCTCCCCAGTCCTCGTCTTCTTCATAATCCTCATCCTCATCTTCTTCTTCCTCTTCCTCATCTTCCTCTTCCTCATCTTCCTCTTCCTCATCTTCTTCTTCCTCTTCCTCATCTTCCTCATCTTCTTCGTCCTCATCTTCTTCTTCTTCCTCATCTTCTTCGTCCTCATCTTCTTCTTCTTCGTCATCTTCCTCTTCCTCATCATCTTCCTCTTCCTCATCCTCATCATAATCATAATCATCTTCCTCATCATCTTCCTCTTCCTCATCATCTTCCTTTTCATAATCGTCTTCATGTTTTTTGTCTTCGTCGGTGTGGTAAACATAATAATCTTTATACTTTTCATAATCTTCTTCTACCATTATATCTTTAACTTTCCCGTCATAATATTCTTCCTCTTCTTGTTTTTTGTCTTCCTCGTCTTCAAAAGCAGCGGTAGACCAGTTTTCTTCCTTCTCGTCGCATTCATCTTCACTTTTTGAGTCTTCTTTATAATATTTGATATCGTGTTCTTCAATGTTCAAAGAAATTTGATTCTTAAATTTATATTTAATTTTCTCATACATTTCATACAAAAAATTATCTTCAGTTTGATCATATACAGGTTCTGGTTCCATAATAGTTCTATATAGATGAAACACAGCATCCTTGAAAGACGAATGTACGCTAATCATAGGTTCTGGGCGAAATTCTTGTCCATATCTCGTATATAAACCTGTGTATGTTTTAATGATAGTAACGTAAACTGTGTTCATAATTGTCGTAAGTCGTAATTTGTAATAAAATAATAAAATAATGTATTATTTCAATTTTATAGAAAGAGATATATCAGATATTTTAGATATTTCTCTTCCATTTTCCAGATATAAAGTGTACTTGATAAGGACTTCCATATCCTTTTAATAGAGATCTACGGTCAGCGCACTGTATAAAGTAGTCGTATATATTTATTTTTTTATTAAACTTTTGTACGACAGAATCTGGAAAGTAAATATTTTGTCTTTCGTAACTCGATGAGTTTACGAATAAAGAATTATCGAAAATATTGTTTGATGGTATAAAAGACGAATAATCAAGCCATTTAGATCTAGAATAAATAGCATACATATATCGGTTGTATGCTCTTGATAGTGTATATCTAGCGTCAATCTTTTTATTAATAGAGTGCTCTAGATGCCATAGCTTTAGAAGATTTTTTCCCCATTTATTATTTGAAAAGTAAAGTAAGTCTGTAGTCAGTGAAAAGAGAGATCTTGTATCATTGCATTTCTTTGCATAATCATTTTTGTAGACTGGATTTGCATTAGTATTAATACACGAAAAGTCGTATTCTATATCTTCGTATTCTAGTTGATTTGTAATATTTTTTATATTTTCGTTTGTTAAAGAATTATTTTCGATAAATAATATATTTTTATTGAATTTTTTCATAAGAGAATAGATGACATAAGATATAGAACATTTTTCAGGTCTTTCGATAAAAACATATGAAAAGTCATATGCTGAATATGCTGAATATCCTGAGGAATCGTATGTATTAGAAAATACTATTAGATATTTCTGGTTATATTTTATATCTTTTTTTAGTATAGTATATCTTTTTTGGCTTGTTGGAGGTTTTAATTTTTTATTATATAGTTTAGCAAATCCGTTAAGTTCAATAAGTTTATTAGTTTTAGAAAAGGCCTTTATGTCACTTTTTGTACTACAGTAAAGTTCGGGTATATTAATTAAACCTTTTTCTTGATTAAAACATTTTAATTTTCTTCCATTTTCAATATAGAACTCTACTGGAACTCTATCGCTATCTGCTCCTTGAAGAGCGGCCTGTTCATCAGATGTAAGTTGTTCTGGATGATGAATAAAGATATCTCTTGAGACTTTGATGTCAAATATTTCTCCAAAAGTATGTTCTTTTTTGAAATCTTTAATATGTTTGAATTCTTTTCTAAATTTTCTCGGGATATCATATACATCATCTATTTCGTAGAAAAAAGGGATATAAAAGTACGTTACAGGAAGCCATAGACATCTTGTATTAGTCAACATCAAGTTTTTATTAAATACAACTGATATTGTTCGGTCTTCTGCTTTTCCTGGATTTTTTCTTGTTATATCTTCCCATCCTTTTAGCAAGTTTATAGCGGGCTTTGTTTGGTTAAAAACTAGCATACCACCAGACGTGTGCATCATATAGGGATCGAAACATTCAATATCAAGAGTTGGAGAAATTTGATGGGGTTCATATAGCCAATTAAATCCGATAAAGTCGTAGTCCATATCAAAGAGGGAAGGATATTTTCTTATTGTCATATCTGTGTCGATAACAGCAGCTTTTCGTGGATATATTATAGGTAAAGTTTGTAAGATAAATGTTGGTTTAAAGTTTATAGCAATTTGGTATCCACCAGGGCGTGCAAATTCTGGTATTTCCGCGATAAAGTAGTTACATTTATTTTTTTTGCAATAATTAATTAGACGTTGTGCTAAATCGCCGTATGTGAGATCGTCCTTGTTGTTTTTATTAATATTGTCCTTACCCCAATAATATCCGCATATAACAAAAGTAGATTTTTCATTAACTATTTCATAGTGATAGTTTACCCGTCGTAAACTATCACTATCTCTATAATTAATAATTTCTTGTTGCATTTATTGTTGTAATTTTATTTATAAATAAAATTACTAAAAATAATTTAATAAGTGTAATCCATAGTAAAAAAACTTGCAGCAGGACCGCTTCCCGCAGCATTTCGTGCAGATATATATATAATAGACGTATCCATAAGAAGCACCAAGATAACAAGATGTTCCTGAAGTGGTTACCGTATCACGCAGCTGTCCCACATCATCATAAACAGATGCAGTATAATCTATAATAGCAGATCCTCCGTTAGAAGCAGGTGGATCCCAGCTTGCATAAAATCCATATGATCCCGACTTGGAGAAGTTTGTAATTAACTCTTCGGCATAGACGAAACATAATTAGACATACTGCCTTCTCCTACTTCGTTAAAAGCTGACATAGAAAAACTGTAAGTAGTTCCATTATTTAGCGGAAGACCGGCCTTTTTTAGAACAGTTATACTATTATAACTTGCATCAACATTATTACTTGGTAGCCCATCTACCTCCGTTAGATTCTGGAGCATTCCAAGATAACGTTGCGCTTGTATTACCGTATACTGATGTCACACTAGTTGGAGCACTAGGTATAGTATATGGAGTAGTAGATATAGATGTTGACGATGAACCTTCTCCTGCTGTGTTTATAGCAGTTACATAAAATGAGTAAGAAGTTCCGTTAGTTAAACCTGTTACAGTGTAAGATGTAGATGTATCAAGAGTTGTGTAAAAAAGAGCATTATTTTTATATATTTTATATTTTGTAATGTCATTTCCGCCTGTATTTGACGGAGAAGTCCAAGATAAAGATACACTTGTATCAGATCCAGAAGGTCCAGTAAGACCCGTAGGAGCGCTAGGTGTGGTATATGGAATGGAAGATACAGAGGATGATTTAGGACCTTCTCCTATATGTACATTTTTATAATATTAAAAATATTATTATATCATAATATTTTATAATCTCTTGATGTCTTGAATGTCTTGATAGTAAAAAATTAAGGAATCAATACCCAACCACTAGTCAACCCGCTGCTATTAGTTGCTTTAAACCATATTTCAGTTGCTGACAAATCATTCCATTGAAACAATTGTTGATTTGGAACCGTTAATGTTCCTTCTAAGTATTTATATACTTGTCCGAAATTATACCAGCCATAAGCTCTCCATTTCATAGTTAAAGAAGTAATAGGTGTTCCGTCACCACTATCTGTAGGATAGGACCAATTAGCAACATACCAAGGTTTAGGAGTGGTAATGTATCCAGTAGGATTACTAGGTGGGCCTATTGGATTCTTTGGTGTTTGCGTAGTAGATGAAGAAGGACTTTGACCGGCCGCATTATTTGCATAAACATAAACTGTGTAAGCTGTTCCATTTGTTAGACCAGAAATAGTTGCCGATGTAGATGTCGTTGTTATATCGTAAACATCTGGAATATAAACTCTGTATCCTGTAATAGCAGAACCTCCGTTATAGGGTTCATTCCAAGATAAAGATATACTTCCATTTCCAACAGTTGATGATGTTATAGTAGGAGCGTTGGAAACAGTATATGGTGTTTGTGTAGTAGATGAAGCAGGACTTTGTCCAACATTATTAATTGCATAAATAGAAACTGTGTAAGATGTTCCGTTTGATAATCCATAAATAGTTGTTGACATAGATGTCGTTGTTGTGTAATAACCTCCTGCAACATAAACTATATAGGATGTAATAGCAGAACCTCCGTTATAGGGTTCATTCCAAGATACATATATGCTTCCATTTCCAACACTTGCCGATGTTATAGATGGTTCATTAGGAATAGTCTTTGGTATAACAGATGGGGAGTTTGTTCCAGTACTTTGGCCTTTTGCATTATTTGCATATATAGTAAATGTATAACTTGTACCGTTTGTTAAACCTATTACAGTATAAGATAAACTAGTAGTATTACCCTTAAAAGTTGAACCGTTATAAATTGAATAACTTGTTATAGCAGAACCTCCGTTATATGGAGGCGCCCAATATAATGTTGCGGTTGTATTACCATATACTGATGTTACACTAGTAGGAGCACTAGGTATAGTATACGGAGTAGAAGTTAATTCTGAAGATTTATCGCCTTCTCTTAATCCACCATTGTTTACGGCAGATACTTGAAATTTGTATGTAGTTCCGTTAGTTAAACCTGTTGCATTATAAGATGTAGATGTACTGGTACCAAGAAATGCATAATCTTTATATATTTTATACGATGTAATATTAGACCCACCATCAGATGATGGAGCAACCCAAGATAAAGATACACTTGCATCGGATCCAGAAGGTCCACTGAGACCGGTGGGTGCATTAGGTTTAGTAGATGGAATCACAGTTAATTCTGAAGATTTATCGCCTTCTCCTCCTACATTATTAGCAGTTACGTAAAATTTGTATGTAGTTCCGTTAGTTAAACCTGTCACAGTATAAGATGTAGATGTAGTGGTATAGGTATTACCAGAAGAAGAGTATATTTTATACGATATAATAGGAGACCCACCATCAGATGATGGAGCAGCCCAGGATAACGATACACTTGTATTAGAGCCAGAAGGTCCAGTGAGATTAGTTGGTTGATATGGAACTCTATATGATGAATTAGATATTGATGCTGTTTTTGGACCTTCTTTTAATACACTATTGTTTACGGCAGATACTTGAAATGAATAAGAAGTTCCGTTAGTTAAACCTGTTACAGTATAAGATGTAGATGTACTTGTACCAAGATATACAGAATCTTTATATATTTTATATGATGTAATAGCAGAGCCACCATCAGATGATGGAACAGTCCAAGATAAAGATACACTTTGGTTTCCAGAATTTCCAGTAAGACCAATAGGAACGCTAGGTGCAGTAGATGGAATAGTAGTTAGAGATGAAGATTTATCTCCTTCTTTTAATACACTATTGTTTAATGCAGATACTTGAAATGAGTAAGAAGTTCCGTTAG
>Ga0315284_10001591_pt1 | contig 32467 bp, 28 predicted proteins | sample YL17G09_16_MG_FD_203696 | JGI IMG/M metagenome (GOLD analysis project Ga0315284, IMG submission 203696) | Sediment microbial communities from Yellowstone Lake, YNP, Wyoming, USA - YL17G09_16 | ecosystem: Environmental > Aquatic > Freshwater > Lake > Sediment | place: USA: Wyoming | collected... | reverse complement strand
ATTGTTGTAGTCTTTGTAATCTTGATATTTTGATAAGACTTCTTTGACATTAATGTTTGGATCTTTGAGAGACTTTAATAAGTTGATAATGTTTTGTGGTTTGATATTTATTTTGAATTCGTCACCATATAACTTTTTGAGATATTTTTGTAGTTCAGTACCTCTAACATTTTTTAATACATCTTGTTCTATTATGGTGTCTTTTCCAAAATTAGGTATGATATTTTTCGATAAAATGTTCATAATGGTTGTTTTTCCACAACCATTTGGCCCAAGAATACCAATGATTTTGCCTAACTTTGGTGATGGTAATTTATATAATTTGAATAAATTTTCACCATAGGAATGAACTAGATGATCTGCGATTTGTGATGGAATGTTGATTATTTTAATGGCACCAAATGGGCATTTTTTAACACACATTGTACATCCGACACACAAAGAATCATTGATAACAGCTATTGTTTCTTCTATTTCAATACATACCTTTCCACTTGCATTAACTGGACATGCTTTTTCGCATTCATGATTGCATTTTTTAGGTTTACACTTATTGGAATCAATAATAGCAATCCGGTGTTTATCTTGATTGCTCATATTGTATATTTAATGATATATTAGTAATAATAATATATCTTAACAGTATATCATTTGGTTTAAAAATCAATTTTTATTTAACAAGAATATATCTTTTGCCGCCATGTTTTGGTTTCTTTTGTTTGTGTTCTATTTGTTCTTCTATTGTTTGTTTTATTGGTTCTTTTATTGTTTGTTCAATTAGTTTTTCCATTAATGTATCATCTCGAATAATTCTTGTCCCGTCAATAACACTGGTTATCTCCTCGACTCTTACCAAATTTGTATTCCATGTAATTAAATTTTTAGTAAGTGTTATTGTTTTCCCTCCAAACTTATAATACATTTTATTCTTCGGATCATCATCTAAATATTTATAGTATGTCTCATTTGATGTTTCATTATATTTTGGTATTAATACAAATGATTCATTCTTTACAATCCTATATTTTTCTGTGCTATCTTTTGTTTCAGCTTCTAATCTTACACAAATATATCCAGGTACTATTTTTTTACTAAAAACATCAGTACCTCGAACTTCATGGCATATTTGTCCAAAGTTCTTAGATCCTGTACTGACATATTCATTTTTCTTATTGAAATAATCAGATCCAAGTGACATTTTAACTTGAAATATTTTACATGTATTATCTAGATGTTTTTCATTGACACATATTAGATCAACAACCGGCATGTTTTTTCTGTCATATTTTCGCAAGGTTGGCTGATGACATACGGGGCAAACTCCATGAAATGATAAATGGGTTTCAAGATATAATCCTAATTGGTTGGCTTCTAAATTTTCAACATAATCAATATCAATTTGTCGTTCTTTTAATTCTTTTTCAATACGTTTTTCGTCATCGTTACTAATATCTTTTATCATTATTTTTTCAGATTGTGGTGATAATAATAATGATTCTACAAATTGCTTAGTTTCGGGTGACATAGGATTACCTTCTTTAACTGGTGTTGATGGAGGTGTAATAAATGAATAATCTCTCTCTGATTTAAAAATTTCAACTAATTCTGAATTATAAAATAATTTATATATTTCATCGTATGTATGAGTTTTTGGTGGCATATAACATAAATTAATATAAAAAATTAATATCAAATTTTATAATATCAAATTTTATAATATTATTATATCTTCCTACGCTAACAACAAGTGATAAACAACCAAGTGCCTTTAACCATCTCACTTGAACATCTGCGCATAAACTAATCATATGTTAGTTTATGCGCAATAATCCATGCGATAATATAAATTCATCGCATGTAACCCGCGCATGCTTAATCGAAAATAATAAAAATTGAAATTTTAACATAATGCGCTTAATTTTACATATTAATTTATACATAAAATTATCAATGAAGGAAATTTATTATATCCATGATAACTATGGTAAACCATTAAAGGTAATTATCGGCAACGGGCTTATTGATATTCATAAAATTAAGAATAATAATGATAATGATAATGATGAGAATACCGATGATAAATATGAAATCGAACCTTTTTTACAATATGTTCCTCAGCGAATATTTATTGGAAAAAGTCCTTTGAATGCAATGACTGAATTTAGTGGTGGACATGGATCATATTTTGATGGTAATTCTATCTTATTAAAAATGTCTGAAAATAAGTATATCTTTATTGGTAAGGAAATCATCTCTTTTCAGTCATATGTTGAAATTGTAGAATATATTTCTCCTGTTGGTAATAATGATGTGTCATATCCGTATGCTATTGATACAGATGGTAAATATTATTTATTAGTTGAAGATGTCGTTGTTAAACATGTTCCACTAAATCACGATCCATATGATTATTATTATAAACTTTGTAAAATAACACCCGAACTTGGACGTGATCCACCAACAGAACCAGCCATTAAAAATTTTCAAGATATTGAACGTTTTTATATTGGACTAGGAAAATATACAATGACTTATTCTCCAAATGCATCACAAAACTATGATAGATTAAGGAGAAATATTGGACGTCTATATATAAAAAAAATCAATGGAATCAAATATGAATTAACAAAAGAAGATTATATCAAATTAATGAATGATTATGCACAAATTATAGAAGTTGAACCGTTGGATATAATTGAGATGGTACAAGATAGACTAATTTAATTAAGATAATGATTTCAAAAATTCAATAACATTTATTTTTCAATTTTTATCAACAATTGTACTTAGTAATGGATAATGATCTGATCCATAATATTTAATTGTTTCTTCTGCTATATTTTCATCCGTAATATTTACATCTGGTATGTTGTTTAGAATTTGTTTATCAGTCTGAATCAAATTATCAGAGACATAAATATAATCCAATTGTTCTTTTGCAAAGAAATATGAGTATTTATCTTTCTGAACATATAAATTATTGTAATTTTGTAAAAACATAAATTCATTGGTTTTATCCATTGATGCATTAAAATCACCAGCCAATATAACTTTAATATGTGATGGTTTATCTTTAATATATTTAGTTAAATTATTAACTTCTTCATTCCTCTCTTCTTTTTCAGGCCAATCAATATGTATATTGATGATCAAATAATCTTTTATTTCAACTATCCCGGCATGGTTGCCATTTTCACTTATTTTTAAAGTTTTATTTGTGTAACCTTCAGGATGTTCTCCAAAATAAGATTTTTTTAATAAAATAACATTACCATTAGGCACATTATAACTTTTTATATCTGGATTTTTTTGAGCATAATCAGACCAATATAATTTATCATGTTCATGTAAAGGTGTGATAATATAATCTTTTCCAAAATCATTTTTTAATTTTTCATAAATATTATTATGAACCTCTTGCAATGTAATTAAATCTGGTAAATTTTGTTTAATAATATATTTATTTCGTTCATATCTATAATCCATGTTAAGATACTTTCCATTAACATGTTCATATTTATAATAATGTGGATTTATCCATGTGTCGCTTAATATATTCCATGACATCATTTTTATTTTATTATTATTACCACCTTTTTGTAATTTATTTTTTGTTCTCAAATACAGTATTTTATATTTATGATATTTCTTTTTATAATTGTTATTAGTCAAATTGGTTGATATCATTATACTAGAACACAATAAAAATAAAAAATTGAAAATTAATTATAAAATATATCTATCAGATAATATTGCAATTAATAAAGATGAATGGAATCATTATTTTTGAGCCATTATTAGTATGTTCCACCATTAAATGTGAAATTTATAACATGATGATACAAATTAAAGATAATGTGGGTCATGTTAAGATGGTTTGTATCGATTATACACTTGGTACGTTGTGTTGGTGGGATAATGATGTTAAATGGTTAAAAATTAGGTATAATGGAAAGGATATTTTTCTGGATAATGCGATGGGTAAAAATGAAATACCGGATGAGATTCTTATGCAAGCTCGTGCATTTATGTCTGATACAATGAATTATAAGACAGTTCAACTAACGGATCATGGATGTTGAATTAAGTTGAATTAAGTTGAATTAAGTTGAATTAAGTTGAATTAAGTTGAATCATATTGAATCAAGTTAATAATTTGATGTAATTATTAACAATATTTATTTATTTAAAATGCCTTTGGAATATTTTTAATGATTTCAATATTAACATTGTATCCATTAACAGATGTTGGTATTAAATTTTTAATGGCTGGATCATTAGAATGAATAAAAACAACCAAAAAGATTTGATTAATATCATTTTTTCCAACACCAATACCAATAAATTCTTTCATATCCTTTAATATTTGTTTCAAAGTATATTTTGCGGCCAATGCACCATTTAACTCTGTCGATGGAACAGTATATCCATAATCCTTTGGTGTACCAACGATAGTTACTCCACAACCTAACATGTTATCTAATCTTCTCAAAACACTTCTAATTGAAAAAGCAACAGTATATCTTTCATTACCTGCAAATAATAAACCAACCGGTTGGTTATCTTTACTTAAAATTAAAGCACCTGCATCTCCTGAAGCTGAAAATTTGGTACCACTCATAACCATCAAATCCCTATATTCAATATTGAATGGTGTACCTGTTGGTGTTTCATAAACAATCTTCATATCAACATACGCAAAATCAACTCTACCATATGTTAAACCAGTTGTTCTACCACTCTTTTGAACGACTTGATTTAATTTTGGTAATGGGGAATTATGAGAACTAGTTTCATGAGGTGCACCAATATCAATGACTGTATCAAATGCTGTTATTTTATTAGGAATTATCTTGGCAACAGCTAAATCTATTTCAGTTGATGGTGTTTTTGAATTGATTGTTGACCATTGATATAAATATGCGACACTATTCTTAATGTTATCTGGATTACAACCAGCATCTAAATCACCCGGTTGAGCTATAATATCACCCTGTGCTGAACTTTTACCAACATAACCATACGATGGATCAACATTGACAAAAACATGGGCACAACTGACAACATAAGATTGACCAGCAGGATCTTTTATCACAAATCCTAATGTACCTGCTGAACATATACCTGCTCGTTTAAAATCAGAACTATTACTACATGATACACCTAATGGCACCGGTTTTTGAAAGGATACCGCATTATTAGTATTTGCTTTAGCTGTAATAGCTTTAGTTGTTTTCTTTTGTATCGAGCTTTTACTAGGATTATTTTCAATTGATTTTGTTTTTGTCGATGGACTAAGTTTTACTTGTCTAATTTTACCATTTGAATTCATATCTTATATTATATAGATGGAATATTTTTTTTTTAATTGGAACATAATATAAATTATACTCGATCATAAATAAATTAAATTAATACTTTGATAAATATTTTCTCATCTCTTCCACATTTGGACTACCTAATCCACTAACTGGATCCCATCCTTTGGCTGCAATATATCCAAAATCAGTACTACAACACATGACTTCAGTGCAATAAGAATAACCAACTGTAATATCATTAAATGTTCTAGAATTTTCACCATACATTTTATATAACAGTGGATTAATAAAACCCAAAGTTGGTTTACCTCTTGATTTTTGATAGGAATTTAAATTAGCAACAATACCTGCCATCAGAGGTGAACTACAAGAAGTTCCATCAACACCCATAAAAGCACCATCGACAGAAGTAGCACAGTTATGACCAAATGTTGCAACATCTGGATAAGCTCTCCCTTTAGAATTATAATATTTAGAATTTGGTAATGTTACACCCGAAGACAAATATTTATCAACATATGATTTTTGCCACTGAGGTGTTTTATCCCAATGGGTAAAACCAGCTCCAGAGGTCCATGAATTAACATCATATCTGATACCTTCTTCTTTAATACCATTCGTACAAGTTCCTAATGTGCCATCACATATTGGTGTTTGATAATGGAAATTACCTGTATTTTGAACAACATATGTTGCACCAACACTCAATACCCATGGAGAACCACCTGGAAAGACAGGATTCATATTCGTATATCCATATTTACCAGAATTAGAATTACATCCTTCATTGATTCTATCTGGACTGCCTGCATCACCGCTTGCAACACAAATCGTTACACCACGAAGTCCAATTTTCATAAATTCGACATTTGTTCTTTCAACATATTGTTTAGATGTTTCATTGACACATACACCTACACTACCACCACATTGATCGGTTTCACTCCAACCCCAGCTAATAGAAACAACTTCTGGTACATCTCGTCGATGAAGAAAATCAACAGACCATCCATACATCCATGACGGTGAATCTTCATACCATCCTGTAACATCAGATGCTGCCCACATCATAATTTGGGTATCAAGTTCACTTTCCGTATCTGGACTGTATTTTGTACCAATGATATGATTGGCTGTAATTGGATTTGTTGGTACACCATTTGCTAATTGAGAAATATTAAGATCATGATTTGAAAATCCATCACCACCTTGATATTCCATAGCTCCTAAACTAACTTGGTTTCCTGTAAAAGTAGGATAAACATTATACATTCTCATTACCACTTCTCTTGCAACAAAACCATTATTTTGCTGGTTGATTTTTCTCGGAAATTTTGGATATAATTTATTACATATACCATCAACAAAGACAATGGTAGATTGAAGATCCCTTGGTATAATATATGGTTTTATACATGTATATTTTATTTGTCCTGTATGTGAATTATAATGTGGAACAATAAATGTATTAAACAATGTGTTGATTTTTGAAATTGTTGCAATACATTTTACAGCATCTCCATAATAACTACATTCTGTCACTCCATTTTGAATAAGCCATCTTTTGACTTTTTGTCTATCATCGTCAGGAGCTTTAATATATTTATCAATTTCTTCAATTGATAAATATTTGCCATAATTTGATGAATCAATATTACTGGCTTCATTAAGTAAATAATTTTTTAATGTTTCAATTCCTGATGCATTTTGTTTTAATGCAATTGTGATTTGGATGTCTTTGTTGAGATAATAGTGGTTTGGATTGTTTATTTTCTTCCATTCTATACCGGTTTGTTGGTAACATAATATCACACTGATAAATGATAGATATACGACTGTTCGCACAAAGTTCATATTGGTTGTTATTTTGAATTATTTAATATAGACTAGACACTATATATGGTTTAAATATCAATTTTTTTATAAATAAAGTTGATAGTAAGATCAATAAATTAAAATACAATTATCTGCTAATAGAAAGATTTACTTATTAGAACTATAAATACGAAGATTCTTGGCTTCAGTATCTTTATATTTACGATTAGTAACATAAATATTATATCCTTTCCCTAAATCTTCATATGTTATAACTTTCTGTTGTGATACATCCTGAAATAATACACGTCTACCATGATAAATTTTACAATTCAAAAATAATGTTTCAATATCACCCCCAAAATGTGGAAAGTATCCTTTATTCTTTTTGAAAAATTCTATAAATTTTGCCTTATCTACAACATTACTAACTTTTCTAATTTTGATTTGTCCATCACCACTATTATTAGTATTATTATTATTACTAGTTATGACTTGATTATCACATTCCATTGTCCATCCTTCATTATGTACCTTTATGAAGAAAATTTCTGCCAATTCTTCGGAAGTATAATTATCAATATCATATCTAAATGTAAATCTTCTTTTTAATCCTTCATTATATGCAAAGAAACATTTGTCCAATTGTTCAGCATAACCAGCAATAATACATAAGAAATTTCTCTTTTCTGTTAAATTTTGATTAATTGTATCAATGCATTCTTTTGAAAAACTATCACGACCTTCAGCATTACCTAATGCATATGCTTCATCAATAAACATTACTCCACCAATACATTTATCAATAAATTCTTGTGTTTTGACGGCAGTGTGACCTAAATATTTACCAATCAAGTCTGATCTTGATGCAATGTGCATTTGACCCTTCGATAATATCCCCATGGCTTTGTAAACTTGCCCTAATATCTTACCAAGTTCTGTTTTTCCAACACCAGGAGGTCCTGTAATAACCGTATGAAGCATATCATTATTTAAATTAGAAGAACATGGCAATCCATAAGTGCAATCGATGCAATTATTACACTTTTCTTTTTGGTTAAAACCTTGCAAAAAGAAAACTATTTGATTGACAATGTTCTCTTTCACTTTTTTCATACCGACAAGATTCTTCAATTGAGTCAATGGATTTACCAAATTACATAATATTCTTAAATTGATTCCATGGTAAATTTTATTCTTTTTACAATGATATGTTTTGCCAATTTCAATTAAATCATCTACATTTTTGATTTCTCTAACTGGAAGTTGTTGCATTGTTGTATTTTGTGCCAATTCATCTTTTGTATAATCTTTATGATCACATAATGGATTACTACAGTTTTTATTATTATTGTTACTATTATCAGATGTTGGTTGTTTGTTATTAACAATCAAATTTATGATATCATCGTCGGAATTAAACCTTTTACGATTAGTAATAGATGGAAACATAGTTGGAGGTTGATTATTTGGAGGTTGATCATCGGGATTAATAGGATTAATAGGATTAATTTTACGTGGTTGTTTTTTTGCACCATTTGGATCTGTATCTGACGATTTACGTTTATTTTTGTTAGTTGACGGATGTTTTGGTGGTTCTTGGACCATAAATTGATCACCATATATTTTTATTTTTTTATTTGGACTATCAACTTCATGGTTAATATAACGTTTTTTAATATTTAAATTACCTGATGCATTGCTATGTTCCATTTATGATTATTATAAAATAATATATATGTGATATCTTTAAATGTTATTTTATTATCAATTTTTTTAGATAAATCAATGGTTATTTGTAATTATTTGTCTTCAGTATGGATCCTATTTTCATCGTCTTGATTGTCAACTTTACTTGAATCATCATGATTGATATTGTTTTGATTATCTTCCAGTTTATTATCTTCTGGTATAACAACATTTTTAATGATATCAATAATAGCATCATCACCACTTTCAATTTCTAAATGTTCCATATAATTCCAATATTGTTTAGTCGTAATATTATTCATCCTAGTTGTATTATTTGATTGTGCTATATTTTGCAAAATCATTATTATAAAATTATTATGATGGTATTTCAGACCAATTATATCATAAATATCTTTAAAACTATTAATACTAAATTTGTTGTCATTAATATCTTTAATTAAATTATTGATATATGATTCATCGACCAATCCAAATCCTGTCTCAATTGATTTTAAAAATTTATTAAATGATCCAAATAACTTATAAAAATTGTTCAATATTTTATTCATCTTGTAAAATGACACAATAACAACTAAATGATAATTCATATTATTAAATAATTTATTAATTGTATCATCAATTTCATTTTTTAATTTATCAACATTATCAATTTCAAACATTGTTTTCAGATATTCCAAATATTGCATATCCATCTTATCTGTTTTTAATTGATGTCTTGCTGATTCTTCAATAATATAATGTATCAACATTTTAATCATATCATCACTAAGGATATAACCTGTTGATAATGTTTGTGAGATAAATACATCATCGTAAAATACGTCTGTTACTATCCTATTTGATGGATTTTTAACAAAATTTTCAATCAGTCGTCTAATCCCATTTTGATATTTGTTTTCAAAACATATTTCGGTACATGTTCTTAAGTATGCTATGTATGAATTTAACCATTTATGATTAATACACGAAGTATCTGTAAATATCTTGGTTGTCATAATTGCAAACACACTAAACATGAATGATTTATGTTTGTTACAATAACCAAATGGATTGTGGGCAAATATTATACCTAAAATAGGATTTATATATTGTTTTGCAATTTGCCAATGATATTTATTAATGTATAATGGTATAACAGCATTACTATCCCCAATGCTTGTACCCGATAAGACAATTTTATCATTTAAATTTCCAAATTTATTATTTTTTTGGTTATTACTTTGTTGATTATTACTTTGTTGGTTATTACTCATACCCTGTTTCTTCTCAAAATATTCATTTGTACATGTAATATAATCTGTAACCGGATAAAATGTACTTGTGATATTCTCAAATTTAACATTTTTTGATACTCCTAGTTTGACTAAGTTGTTGATTTTTATTTTAATTAATAAGCCAATTGCACTACCTATTTTAAATTCTTCGTACCAATTAGATAATGTAATAGGAGAATTGAAATAATCACATGAATTATTAAAGTTTAAATTATCTGTATCATCATATACTTCTATAAATTTTTTATTTGTATCAGTTCCTAATATATCCTTAATATTATTTAACTTATTAATAAATACGATGTTCTTTGATATTCTATCATTTAATTTAAACATTTTTTTATCACTCCCATTATTTTCATATATTTTTTTACCATAATCTAACACCATTTTGGTATTATCTGAAATTGGTGTCTTTTGCTCATTTGTAAAATACGCCAAATTTAGATGATGTGAGTTATCTTTAATTAATGAATATAAATATATACTTTTATTAATAACCTCCTTATTTTCTTGATTATTATTAATTAATTGTAGTGTTTTATCTTTTATTAATATTGAAATATTAGGATTTATTGATTTATTATCAGTAATTAAATCATTCATATATTCTATTGTATGTAGAAATGCGTTGACCATATCTATTTTATTTAATTCAGTGTTGTTAAATAATTCTGTTTCTATTTTCTCATCACCATATTCAATATTTAATTTAATATTATTGTCTGCACCATTAAATTTAATCAAAAATGAATTATATTGATTAACATTGATTTTAAATGTATCAATATTGTCTTCACATAACAATGTTGCATTATTCAATGTTATTTGAACATTATCAACTACATTAATGTTTTGACTCAAAAATATACCATTTGATATTATACCCTCAAAAAATATATTTATGTCTTTATCTTCTTCACATGTAAATGTTAATATTTTATCACATTCATTATTTGTTTGGTTGCTATGACAGGATTTATTAATATTTAATAATACAATGTTTGTGTTCATTGTATTTGCAATTTCGTTGAGTAATTCAGCTAAACCACGTAAACATGTGGCTGTGCTTATAATAACAACTTCATTCTGTATATCGGTTGATAATACATTTTTACATTCTTTTAACATATTTTCCATCTCGTCAGATGATTGTGTATTTGTCTTATTATTAATAATTTTTTTAAAATTGGTATATATTTGATCAATACCAAATGATGTTGTTTTGATGTTGGGATATGATGTTATTAAATGGATATTGGGTATATCAACAAAATGTGAATATTTGTCTAACATTCTGGCATATTGATTGGATATGAAATATGATTCGCCAAATGCATTATTAAATAATACAATATGATTTACTTTACCAATCTTTGGTTTTGTTGGATTAATTTTTATGATTCTAAATTGGGGATCGGTTATGGGTATAATAGATAATTCATATTTGCTCATTGTTTTAAAGATACCTGTTATGTTAAATATATATAATTTTATATTAATTTATAAATTCTTTTTCAATTTTTTATTTGTGTTTTATAGTTATCAATAATAAATATAAGATAATGCATCATCTTGATAAAATCAATAAGAAAATAATACAATACAAAAATGATGATATCTATATCATATTTTATACTCCATCATGTTCTTATTGTCAAAGAACATTGGCATTGCTTGATAAATATAATCTAAAGTATAAAGGTTATAATATAGATAATATAAGGGGAAACATTCGACGTGTTATTGATAGTCTAATAAAATATAAGTCTATCACAAATTTTCAAGAAACACATAAGACAAAACCTATTATTTTCTATAAAGGTGAATTTGTCGGTGGATTTACAGAACTACAAAGCAAACTAGAAAATAAATAAATATAAACTAATCAACTCTAAAATGAGCTTCTAAATCATTTAATGTTAATTCTTCGCCATTTTTACATATATCATTCAATACAATTCTAATAGTTTCCTCATCATATTTTTCTTCTAAATGAGTCTTGTAATTTGTATAAATGTTTTCATTATTATCTTTCTTATTTGTGTTATTCAAATTGTTAATCATTTTTAATACATCATTATATGAATAAACTTTGTCATTACTTTGATCATTTTTATTCATTTCTGTTACATCACTATTAATTACATTCATTAATCGTTTACATTGTGAACTATTTAATATTCCATCTTTGTCGCTATCATATGTGTCAAATAATTGCTTTAATTTATTGTTCATATTTATTATTATTGTTGATAATTTTTATATCATTTTCATAAACAAATATTATAATAAATCTATCATTGTATCAAATGTATTATCATTAAATTTACTAAAGCCATATAGTTCATAATCATATGAATCATTAATCTGATCAATTTTAATAATTTCTAACTTGAGATTATCCTTATCGTCATCCATAGGTTCTTCGCCAACATTTTGATTATTTGATGGCTCTTGTGATGCACTTATTAATTCTGGTGGAATATCTGTCGTTTCTGGTGGTTTATTAACTAATTCACTTTCTGAAATATCCTCACTCTCATCACTGTTATTCTCATCATCATCTTCTTCTTTATGATCAGTAATTGTCACCCATTTGTTTTGCATACATTGATTTAATTTGTCAAGTGATGTTTGAAAAAAATCCATAACGATTTTATGATTTTTTTCTTCTTCATCATCATCTGACTCTAATTCAAAATAACCTAAATAACGAGGTTCATGTCGAGGTTCACTTTTTGGTTCACTTTGATGTTCACTTTGATGTTCACTTTTTGGTTCACTTTGATGTTCACTTTGAGGTTCACTTTGATGTTCACTTTTTGGTTCACTTTGAGGTCCACTTTGATGTTCACTTTGATGTTCACTTTGAGGTTCACTTTGATGTTCACTTTGAGGTTCACTTTGATGTTCACTTTTTGGTTTAATATCTTGATATTCATTTGTTAAATCAGTGGTTAAACCACCATTAACTGATGCATTTTCTACTTGTATATTACTCATTGGTACATCATTCAACGGTATATCAATCATTAATATATCCTTCTGTGGACCACCACCTGATAATCCAAGTTTAAATATTTTATCATACAATTTGTCGAATATTGGTATAATTAATTTTAAACATTCAATAATATTTTCCTGATGTTTATTAAATTGGCATGTGGTTCTAAATTTGTAATTCAGTAATACTATTTTAAAAAAGAAAGGTCTGAATATATTTTCATAAAAACTATCATCGTTTTCATCTAATTTTGTATTTATCGAATTACTATTTACATTTTGTTCATCTGATTCAATATTTAACGAATTAATATCAATTGGATCATCAGATGTTATATTATGTGATTTATCTATTGTAGTTTCATCATTCTTTTTATTTTCATTATCTTTACAGCATTGATTAAACACTGGAATAATTGACTTTAATCTATCAAATGTCATTTTTTGACATACATCATATTCACCTGTTGTTTTATATCTATGATTTAATATAACTAATTTTAGAAAAAATGGATTAAATATTTTATCATAAAAGTTTATATTAATATCTTGGGTATCCATCTAATTTTTACATTATAATAAGTATTATAGTCAATATTATATTGAATTTTCAATTTTATTTTAAAACCTTTATAAACAAAAATTGTAAATCTCCAATTAGCCACCACTATAACAACAATCATAATTATCATATTGACTATTATCATTGTACTTATCATATTGCTGATCATCGAGATGATTATTGCCATATTCATATATAGTCATTAAATCATGTTTTAATGAGACATTATCTAGATTTGTATCTCGATTTGTGACATTAGTAACTATTTGTAATGGATCATTATTATTATCATGTGATGTTATTTCTTGTGGTATAATAACATGTCTTGCCAGTTTTATTTTATTACTACGTTCTTCAAAATATGTGTCATATGATTCTTTACATTTCACATTTTGTTGTTTTATTATCATTGTTTTAATTACCATAAATATAACATCATATTTTAATTCATTATAATCTTTCTATTAAAATATCAATTTTTTTTATAAATAAATTTATTTCTTAGTTGCTACTTTTTTAACTGATTTTACAGTTGCTGTTTTAACAGGTTCAGCTTTAGCAGGCTCTACTTTTTTAGCTACCTTTGCTGTTTTAACAGTTTTTGCTGATTTTGTACTTTTCTTTTCTTCTACTTCTTCCAGTTCTTCTACTGCATCTAATTCATCAAGTTCGTCTGGTTCTGGTTTAACTTGTTTGGCAGCTTTAGATGTTGCTACTTTTGGTGTTGCTACTTTTGCTGTTGCTACTTTTGGTGTTGCTACTTTTGGTGTTGCTACTTTTGCTGATGCTACTTTTGGTGTTGCTTCTTTTGGTGTTGCTACAACCTTTGCTACCTTTGCTGATTTAACTGCCTTTGCGCTTTTTGCTGGTTTTTCTACAACAACTTGTTCTTCTTCTTCCTCCTCTTCTTCATCTTCCAATTGTCTTTCCAAATCTTCTTCAAATTCATCCATATTGATATCATTACTTCCAAATTGTTCTTTATATTTATCATGAAGTTCTGTCATACATCTAATACATTCTTGTCTTTCTGATGTAATTTTCATTATTTGTGCAGAAACATCTAAAAATTTCTCATTGAATTTCTGAAATACTTCATTATATTCATTATCGTCTGCAAATACAACAGTGTTTACATCAATTTCATCAACTGATAGATTTGTATATCTTCCATGTTGAGCCAGTGACATTGTATCTTCTTGTTGTTCAGGTTCTACATGTGTTGGTTCAACAGATTTTGGTGCTTTCTTTGGTGGCATGATTGATATGTTATGTGTTAATATTAATGTTTTATGATATTAAAAGCATACGTTGCCATTATGTTAAAATTTCAACTTTTTTTTAGCAGATTCTTTGACTATTTGAATGATTCTTGATTTTTAATTTATAATGATTTATTTTTAATTAAAATTTACAAATAAAATCTGAACAGTGTGTATAGATAATGTTTAACCTTAATCAAATATTTAACTTTAGCCTAGTACTGAAATATACTATCATCGCACTGATTGTAGCTATTGTATTGAAAAGTGTACCCGAAATAAATATTGATGACAATACTATTATACAAGTAACATTATCTGTTACATTGTTGATATTTCTTTTGGAATTTTATGTACTTGATCATAGAATTGAAAAGATTATGAAAGAAAAAATGACAGTTATACCATTAGATTCCAGTTATGATGATGAATATAGAATAATACCACAACCTGATATTATGGATGCATTGGATGAAGATGAGGCAAATACTGGAATTAAATACGATAATAGTACACCGGGATATTATTTGGCAAATAATGGAAGATATTCAGAAAACGGAATATCATACGGAAAAGTTGGTGAAATGATCAATGATAGTAAATATAAATATTTTCTTAATCAACAGAATTTGGCCCCTGAATTTCCTCATACACAAGTTGGTAAAAATGTTGGATATCTTAATTGGGACAAAAATTGGATTGCTTATTAAAGTAAACAGGTTGACAAGTTAAAGTAAACAGGTTGACAAGTTAAAGTAAACAGGTTGACAAGTTAAAGTAAACAGGTTGACAAGTTAAAGTAAACAGGTTGACAAGTTAACAGGTTGACAAGTAAACAGGTTGACAAATTAAAATAAATAAAATATATTAAATTAATAAATTTTATTATGTTTTCATCATATACACACATTCAATTGGAAAATTATGCACTGTATCACTTATATTATTCCTCTTAATATAATACTCGATAAAATGTACATCATATCTTTTAAAGATAATATCCGCCAAATCCTGATAATTAGATATTTTTTTTATTTTTTTATAATATGGTGATGTTTTTTTATAAAGATCTTCTGTCAATAATAATAAGATATAATCCATGCGTTCCATATATGATGTTGTGAAACCAAAATCATCATCTTTTAAAAATCTATAAATATCAAAACAATTATACTTTTTAATAAATTCGACAAATTCATTATTTGTCTCATTATTTTGATATTCACATATATTTAATGATCCCATTAAAAAGTGAATATCTGTACATTTATATTCACTGAATTTATTGGTTTTTAAAAACTCTATGTTTTTACGTATAATATTATATATTTCTTCAATTTCTGTTTTTCTTACATTGTTATTTATAATGCCTGCAGATAAAATATCTTTGCATAACTCTGTATTGTAAATACTAATTATATTATTGTTAATTGCTATATTTGCAGAGATAACTGTTTTAACACCTAATAAATCATCCATGTCAGTTTCTTTATCTAATTCGGAATACATTGTACTAATAATAGGATGACGACTAATTATAATATTTTGGATATTTGTTTTGCTCGTATTTTCATTACTTGTACTCTTTTGTTTACTATTTTGTTCACTATTTTGTTCACTATTTTGTTCACTATCTTGTTTACTATCTTGTTTACTATTTTGTTTACTATTTTGTCCACTTTTATCTTGTTCACTTTCATTTTGTTCACTTTTATCTTGTTCATTGTCATCTTGTTCATTTTTATGATGTTTCTTTTTATGATGTTTCTTTTTATCAGATTCCTTTTTATCAGGTTTCTTCTTGTTATTTTTATTATTAGATGTATTCCATGATGCATCAAACATAACTTCTGAAGAAAATTTTGATTGCTGTGATGCATTCAACATATCGTCAAAATATGGTACAAAATACATTTCAATTTTATGTTTCTTACAATATTTTTTTAATTCTAATACAAGTGCAAATGCTGAATTAAAATCATGTATTCCCTGTATACATAATATATCAATTTCTTTCATATTATCTTCGTTGAGGATATATGATATTATATTTTTGATTTTTGAATCAGATGTTATAGATTTTCTTAAATTGACATTATAACTTGCAATTTTAATTAGTTTATAATCTACTGGTATATCGACTTTTGCTAAATTTGATATTGAACTTTTTCGACGAGATGTATTTCCAGATAAGGTTCTTTTTAAACTTCTTGTCAAGCTCGGGCTTCTTGTTAAACTTCCAGACGAACTTAATTTATTACCCATGTGAAATTTATATTATTTTCTGTAATTATAATATATTGATATAAATAATATATTAATTGATGGAACTAATTTACGATATTCCACTGAAAACATTAAATATAGATAATATTAAACGTACACATGTTGAACGTGCACATATTAAACTTACCATCGATAATTTTAATAAATTGAATTTGATGGAATCAATAAATACATTATCATATGATGATTTTATAAATAAAATAAAAATACATTCAGTACTTCTTACCGTTTATGAATTTTTACAAAATTATTTTAATAATATTGATATGAATATGAGCCATGATATTTTAATGGCATATTGTATTTCTTCATATGCAAATAAAATGTTCAGCACATATAAATCACGATTTGAGCAAAAGTTAATAATAGCCGGAAATACTGTCGTGGTTGATATTGAACGGCTAATTAAACAAGAAAGCAGACGCAAAAAATCAATCGATCATACTTTTATGAAAGAATTTTATGAAGCAATTGACCATTACTGTTCTTTGTTCAAAATATGGCACTCTAAAGATATATTAAATAAACAAAATGAAATCTTTGACGAACTGTGCGATATCATAAAAATATACAAGATTCAAATCAAAAAAGGTATAAGTATTAACTATAATGTATATGACCAATCATTAATATGTATAGATAAAATGTTTCAATATAATCACAATTTTGCAATCCAAACACTTTTACATAATTATAATATATTTAATATGGATAATGTTAGTGATGTAAATACTAATAATATTAAGGAAATTATCTGGACCAAAACATCTGATGAATTATTAACTAATTTTAATGGCATATTTATTATTCTTGTCGTCGAATTAAGAATTAAATTAATCCCATTGCTACAAACACCAACGGATAGAAAGGACTTATACTATAATATTGATATTGAAAACATTGTCGAAAATGTTCGCAATTGTAACTTTGATCATACTAAAATCAATAATATCTTATCTCTATTACAATTAAAAGTTAAAATTATTAATGATGATTATAAGATAGGTAAAATTATCACAACAAATAATAAACAAATGTGTAGATCAACTGTTAAATTATTTAAAAATATGTATAATATGGTGTGATTTGTGTGAACTAATATGTTAATGGTATTAATGAATTAAATTATAAAACAAAATATAAAATAAAATATCAACTAAATATATTATGAACCATCAAAATAAAAGTGTACGTACAAATTCCAACAAAAATAAAGATAGCTTTTTGTTTGTATATGATATAGCCGACGGTCCTGATTATTTTAGTAGTGCAATGATTTGTCTTGGTTTATGTGTTTTATTTATTTATTTTATAATATTACGAAAATAATATTAACCTAGATTATAAAGATAAATATCAAGATTAACATAAATGTCATTAACTATTTGTGAAAATTGTGATCTAAAAGGCTTATGTATGCAACTCTATAATGGAACATATAAAAGAACCGATTTAATGTCAAGAAATTTTGTAAATAAAACAATATCATCTATTAAAATTGGACCAAATACATCTGTTAAATTGTATATTAATGGTAATTTGACTGGCAAATTCACTTTGTTTGAAAATGATTCATTTCAAGATAAAACAATATTATGTTTACCATCTAGAGGTATTGATAATGCTATTGGATCAGTTGAAGTAATACCGTTTAGACAAACATATACTAAATTACGTGAGGAATTTACTGTAAATACATATTTACCAAAAAATATAGTGTTGATTGTCATTATTATATTTTTGATTTACATTTTATATTTATTGATACATTAAAAAATTGATAATCAAATTGTATTATTTTATTATCATATTCTATAATATACAAAATGGCTGAGCTAAATTATAAAATCATTCTTGAAGATAATGTAGAAACATATGTAACATATGACGTATTGTCTAATATTCCTAAGATTCAACAAATAATTAACATAATAAATAATGATGTGCATATATTAAATAAAAATGTGATACATTTACATAACATTAACATTAATATTTTTTCATCTATTGTTGTCATCTTAAAATACATATTGGCTAACACTAATGGAAAAAAATCAGATTTTGTTACTACTATATTGAAAAATATGAATATAAATGAATTGACTGATTTTATTCTTGTAGCAAATGATTTGGAATTGAATGATATTAAATCTTTGGGTGTTGAAACTTTTAAATCAACAATACAAACAAATAATATTGATAAAATAAGAGAAATATATAAGATCAATAGTGGATTTACAAAAGATGAAGAAAAACAAGTCATAATTGACAATGAATGGACGATAAATCATAAATAAAAACATAAAAAATTGAAATTTATTTTATATTAATTAATATCTATACATCTGTTAATACAACTAAATGATCAATCACAATATAGATATCCTAACATTACATCCAAATGGCATCAATAATTCACACCTTGTATTTTCATCAAACAATATCAATGATTATATCAATTCATATAAACCTGTCAACTGCATGATGTGTGCTACTGACCCTTCTGCAGACACATATCTTATATTTTTCCATATAATTAATACTGATTTTAATAAAAATATCATGGAGTGTGCAAACATTGATATTAATCCAGATATTAATATTCTTGATATTAATTATTACGGTATGATACCATGTGACAAAACACCTGACTGTTATGTTGGTTCGAATCGTGCATACACAATTATTGGTCCGATTTATATTCATAAAAGTATTCCAAATTCTGATATCACTATTGACAATCAACATTGGTTAATGAATCATTTATTTAATCCAGATGATAAAAAAACGGTGCCATTGTTTGTTATTATTGATAATAACATTAATGTTTCAGATATTATTCATCATAATTTAGATGTAACCGTTGACAAAGTAACTGTAAATGAAACACCTGCGAATAAACCAATCGACATGACATGTAATATACAAAAATATGATAATGATGCAGAATCAATATTTATTGAACATCAAAATGATATTATTGAAGATTTTGTTATAACAAGTGTTGATGATATTGATAATCTATTAAAATTATATGGTATTGATAAATTATTTAAGACTTATGGTAAAGATATTTATAATTTGGTTAATAAGTATTTAAAATAAAATTTTAATTTATGTTTCAATAAATAAATATATTAAGTATAGATATCATAACTTATTTCACTTTTGTTATTCATTCTATGATCAACAAATCTTTGGAATCCAACTGTTAAATCATTTTTATTCAATTTTCTTTTCGTACTTGGATGTAATCCAAACACTCTTCTTGAATGGGCAAATTTACAGTTCAATAATAAATTTTCAATATCGCCACCAAAAAATGGAAATTTATCTTTATTAACATTGAAAAATTCAGCTAATGTTGTAGTTGATTCATTTATATCTGATTCTAATACCCACTTCATATCTTTTACTTTTTTGATGAAAATATCACGAAGTTCTATAGAAGTGTATCCATCAATTCTAAATCTAAATGGAAATCTTCTTTTCAATCCTGGATTGTAAGAAAAGAAACATTTGTCTAATTCGTCTGGATATCCTGCAATGATACATATGAATTTCTTTTTATTTTCAGACAAATTCAAATTGATGGTATCAATACACTCTTTCGAAAATGAATCTCTTTTATCCTCATTACCTAATGAATATGCTTCATCAATAAATAATATACCTCCTTCTGCATCATCTATTACTCTTTGTGTTTTTGCCGCAGTATGACCCAAATATTCACCAACCAAATCAGTTCTTTTAACAATTTTAAATTTATTGCTTTTGATAACTCCTAATCCGGCGTATATTTCCCCTAAAATCTTACCAACTTCGGTTTTTCCAACACCTGGAGGTCCTTCAATAACTGTGTGTAACATGTTATTATTAGTATTTTCAAAATTCTGTAAATAATATAATATCATATCTATAATTGCATTTTTAACTTTGTCTAATCCAATCATTTGTTTAAGTTTGGTCAATGGTTTAATTAATTTGTTTAATATTTCCAAATTAATACTATACTTTTTACCATTCAATTCATAATATTGTTTTGATTTCTTTTTAATAGGTTCTTTTATTGGATTTTTATCTGTATTGTCATTATCTGATAAATTTGTGAAAAATTTACTAACATCAACCTTGTCTTCTCGCACTGGATTATTAAAAAATTTAATCGTATTGTCTCTCATTAATATTCCCTTGATTGGTTCTTTTGGTTTATTGTCTATATTGTTACTTTCTGGATTATCCTCTGGTTTATTTGAATTGTTGGATGTTTGAATATTTTCAACAGCGATTTCATTCTTTAATTTATCATACTGTTTGCCTAAAGTAATCAAATCATCCAATGTATTTATTTCGATCTTAAACTCTTCAATCTTCTCATTTGGATCAACTTCTAATAATTCTTCATCAGATAATTCAGCATCTCCCTCATTTTGATTGCTCTTATCGTCTATCTTAATTTTTAATCCACTTAACATCATGGCTAATGGTCCAAATAGTGAAAATGGATTACTTGATTTGCTTATATCTTTTGATGAATATTCTGCTTGATTGTTCGTTTTATTATCTTCCGGTTTTGTATCAAACCAATCTGTCGACTTTTTGATTTTTTTATCATCATAAATCGATGCATTGGATTCAGATACAAGAGGTGGCATATTATCTTTTATTTGATGTAATGGATTTTGTGGTTTGTTAGACTCGGCAGGTGGTTCATACAAACTCCAATAGAATCTATTTTTAGGATGTTTATTATTATAATTGTTATTATGATTATTATTATGATTGTTATTATGATTGTTATTGTTATTATTATGATGTTGGTAATTATTCCTTTGATTCTGTTTATTTGAATTATTCTGATTTTCAATCAATAATTTATTCTGTTGATTTACCATCGTAAATTTCATATCAAGAAGTGCCATTTGACTATTAATTAATTCAATGTTCTTATTAATTAATTCGATTTGAAAATTATCGGTTTTATTACCATTTTGGTTTTTATTGGAATTCTGATTAGATTGATTATTATTGTTATTATTATTGTTCATTTTGGTGTTTTGTCTATTATTATACTTATTCTGTTTGCCTTGTCTATCCATCTATTATTATATCCATATATCATAAAATTATATGATTATAATGATAATTTATCAATTTTTTTTATTAAGTCCAAAACAGATATAAAAAAATACGACTAACTATATATAATTATAATGTCTCATATTTCGGCTACTTACAACGTTTATAATTATTCAGATTGCCTTGTATTCTCACATACTGACCAAATTATGGCATTGCATGAATATTTATCATATGTGTATGATGAAGTACAATTGTTAGTCAAAAATAATTATTTGGTAAAAATATATGTCCCATCTTATAAATTCAAACAAGTATTATCTACTAATGGTAAGATATATCCAATGATCACTGATGAATATAATTTGGTATTCCAATCAAATGTACTTAAGGGTGTACAATCAATAATCCATATCCCGCAAGATTTTACATTTTCAACACTTGTTAATAATATTAATGACTGTGTAAAATTATTATTGGGTGCTTCGACACAATTGATTAATGGTTTTCCTAATAGTGCAAGTTCACCTGCAAGTTCACCTACAAGTTCACCTACAAGTTCACCAACAAGTTCACCTGCAAATCCACTTACAAGTTCACCTACAAGTTTGTCTACAGGACTATCACCTCCTCCACAAAATAATCAAAAATCAGTCCAATTACCAAAAGTTCATAGTTTATCAAATAACAAGGATGTTGTTAAGACAAAGACCACAGATCCATTGTTAGCATTATTAGAAGAAACATCTAATGCTGTCAAAAAACTTGGTATACATCAACCAACATCTGTCAATCATAGACTTATACCCACAATGGAACACAGTGATAAGGATGAAAGTCAAGAAAGTCAAGAAAGTCAAGAAAGTCAAGAAAGTCAAGATAGTGCAGATGAAACCGATGAGGAAAACAGTTATAATGAAAGTGATGATGAAAATAAAGAAAAAACCATCAACAATACACCTAAACAGTTAAATTCCATCATATTGCCAGACAATGTAGAGAACGATTGTATTATTCCTGATTCAATTAATCTTATTGACCCAAAGATACTTGAACAAGAAATGAAAATGTTGAGGGATATTAAAGAAAAAGAAAAACGTAATCTTGCACAACTAAAAAAATCACATGAAAAAGATATGAAAAATTTCTCAAAATATCATAATCAGTTAAGTGATAAAAGAAGACAATTTCGAAAAGACAAAGAAAAGGAGGAAGAACGCCGTCGGATTTTTGAATCAGACAAAGGTGTTTATCAGAAAATGAAACAGCACATTATTGAAGGAAAATTAACTGAAGATAAAATATCTGAATTATTTATTGGTAAATATCCTATTTTTAAATTTATGGATACCAATGATTTATTTAATACTGAAGATAGTTATTTATTATATGTAAAATTGTTTAATGAATTATATCATGCAGAAAAGGAGGATGACAATTCAGATGATGATTTAGATGATGATTTAGATAATAATTCAAACAACAATGTAAATGACAATGTTGATAGTCATGTTGAAAAACCAAAATATATACCACATAATTATAATTATTTAAGTCCGGAAGAACAAGCCAAATATAATAGTCAACCTGGTTATAAAGATAAAATAGAAGAATTTATAACACAAAATAAAAAAGATGCACTAGATAAACCACATATGAAATCAAATAAACAATATATACCACTTGATGATATTTTAAAAAATTTAGATGACAGTGATGATGAAAATAAAAATATACAATCAAATAATTCAAATGATGAATTTAATGATATCAATTTTGAACAGTATTAATTTGTTGCTTTTAATATACTTTTGTTTACTTATATACTTTTGTTTACTTTCAATATACTTTTGTTTACTTTCAATATACTTTTGTTTACTTTTGTTTACTTTCAATATACTTTTGTTTACTTTTGTTTACTTTTGTTTACTTTTGTTTACTTATATACTATTATTCAGTTATAATATTATGTCTTTTACTTTTGCTATTTTTTTTTGATTTTTGTTGTAATTTATTTTTACCATTTTGTTTATTATTGTTTTTTTGTCCATTATAATGAGTTTGTTTGTTATTACTATAATAATTATACAACTTTACATTTGTTAATTCATCATACATATGATTAACAACAAATGATATAGTATTTATTGATTTTTTAATTTCAATTAGGTTTTGTTCATTTTTGAATATATCTTTGTTTTTATCAATGAAATATTTTAATGCATCAATATCTGCCCATATTAAATTATAAACATAATGTTGTGCATAACATCCACTATATTTTGATACATTATAGTTGAATTCACATTCAAAATTATAATTACAAAATTTATATGATGATCTTGGTATTGATTGTGTTTTTTTTTCGTCTTTCTCAATAGGATGATAAAATAATTCTAAATTATTTCTTGATGATAATAATTGTGTTGTATCTAATAACCATTTTACTCGTTCCATTATGTCTTCATATTTGATATTTTCAATATTAGATTCTATTTTAAATTCCTTTCTTAGACTATTTAATAGAAATACTTGAAATTTTAATATGTTGATATCTTCCAGTTCATTAATATTTAATAATTTCAATTCGGAAAATTCTATCAGTATATCTTGTTGGTTTTCCTGATTGGATTCTTGTTTGTTTTCATCTTGTTGGTGATTATGTTGACTTTTATGTGTACTTCCATGTATACCTCCATGTGTACTTCCATGTATACCTCCATGTGTACCTCCATGTGTACTTCCATGTATACCCCCACGTGTACTACCATGTATACCTCCACGTGTACTACCAGATGTACTTCCACATGAAATTCTATTTAAATTATCACTTAAACTTCTTTTTGGAAATTCTTTACATATAATGTCACATTTTTCTTCTTCAATCATTTCATTCCATGATAGATTTGTTAATAACATATCTTCATTGCTACTCTTAAGCACATTATACGAATCTATATACATATCTTCATCTGATATTTTTGACATATCGTCGATAATTAAATCAGTGTTTGTTTCCATCACAATATATATATATTATAAAAAATTTTACATCGCTATAACATATTATTTTATATTTTGTTTATTTTCACTTAAATATTATATACTATACTATATTATACATGCAACAAAAAAAAGAATATGGTCAATTAACTAGATTTACTAATGATGATTATATTAAACCAGATGTTACAGAGACAGCTTTAATCAATAATGATGTTGACAAGGTTGAAGAGAAATTAGAGGATTATATTGAAGCACCGATTGAAGACATTCAAGTTGGTAGTTTGGTTAGATATTTTGTTGTTAAAAATGGTGCAAAGACATATAGGCAAGGAGGTCGTTTGATTAATAAAAATGGATTACCTGCTTATGTTGTTTTATCGAATGGAAAAAATTCATGGTCTGTTCAAGTAGCATCAGCAGTGTTTTACCGTCGAATGTCAATCAAAGAAATCGAACTTGAATATAAGTCAACAATTGATGAATTGGAAGATGAAAATGAAAGTTTAAAGGAGGATAATAAGAAGTTGAAGAATACAATCTTTAAGTTGATGGCTGATTTAGAATTGTGTAAGAAGAAAGGTAAATAAAAAATAAAAAATTGAAAATACAACTATCTGATATACTTTAGATAAACAAATGTATCAAACTTGTCAAACTGTTAATAAAACCATGCAATCTACCTTTAATTCATTCCGTGAGAAAAGTACAACCATCGATAAAATAGCTGCATATGCATCAACAACGGTAATTCTCACAATGTTTGTAATTGTGTTAGTTCCACAAATCATTGTTGGTAGTATTTCACTTTACACTGTGACACATCATGATGATGCCCAATGTAGTGGATGGAGTGGATATTCTATCAATGAATATCTTTACGTCTATGGGATTGCTACCATGGTTGTATGTGCTAGTTTGGTATTATCAATGTTTGGTGGCATATTATTGCTCTGTGATTTGATGGTCATTCCAGTGATCTGTTTTGTGATAACCGGTGTTTGTGTTGTCGCATATGGTGTCTTTCTGGTCATTTGGAGATATATTGGTATTGTTGTTCTCATATACACATTTAATTGTCATGTTCATGTTCTACCACAATATGTTTGTGTTGTATTTACAGTATTGTTTGCTTTTGCTATAACATTTACCAATAGTGATTCTAAAAAAGAGAGTACTAATGAAAGTAATGTATAATATATATAATTTTTTTTATTCAAAATAATTATTTTTTATTTAATTATAGTGCAATCAAAATCCATTTTAGAATATATTATACAAATATATAAATATGAGCGATTCAAGTGGTAGTAATTATAGTAGTGATGATATTGATAGTGGTAGTTCCTATGACTTTATAGGAGAATTATTAAATAAAAAATATATTCCAGTGTATAAATTGGGTTATGGGTCATTTGCAACTGTTTGGTTATCATTAAATATGACTTCCAATAAATTTTATGCTATAAAAGTACAAAATGCGAATGACTATGATGCTGGTTTATTAGAAATGGACTATCTTAAAAAATTCACTAAAGATAAATCACCATTTATGAATACAATGATTGAACATTTTGAACATGATGCTGAAGGAGATATATATGTGTGCATGGTTTTTGAATTGATGGCAGGTAGTGTCTTTGATATTATGCAAGTAGGTAAATTATCTAAAGGTTTACCATTGAGTAGTGTTAAGAAAATAGTTCATGTATTGGTCAATGGGTTACATACATTAAATACAAAATATGACACATTATATTCTGATGTTAAGCCAGACAATATTTTGATCAAAGGAATGAACAACAAAGTTAAAAAAATTATTACATTAATTCAGTCCAATAAACAATTTTCTGAAAAAATATCAAAGATAAAAACAACAAAGAACCCAAATAAATTATTATCATCCCTTAAAAAAATCTTATATGATATAAATATTAAAAATATTACTGATGAATATAATAATGAACATAACGGTCGAGATGATAATTTAGTATTTGTTGATGATCAATATGTTGATAGTAAAAATATTAAACCAATATTGTCAGATTTTGGTACTTGTAAACCAGCTAAATATGAAAAACATGATTTACAAACTCGATATTATAGAGCACCTGAAATGATTTTAGAATATAATTTTAATGTTAATTGTGATATGTGGTCTGTTGGCTGTGTGATTTATGAATTATTAACTGGTGACTTTTTATTTGATCCAGACAAGACTGCTAAATTAAGCAGGGATAGATATCATTTGTACGATATGGTTAGTGTATTGGGACCCGTTCCACAAGAATTAATTGAAAAATCTAAAAAAAGAAATGTTTTCTTCAGACATAATTCGTTGCTTAAAGGTGTTGATAATATAGATTATGAACTGTTACATGTTAAATTATGTCGGGAGTTGAATGGAAGAGCTGATATCAATCCTACAGAATTATGTTTGACACTTGATTTACTTTATAAATTATTAAATTATGATCCATTTAAAAGATTGTCGCCACAGAAATGTTTAGAGCATGCTTGGTTTAATGGAATGAAATAAATGGAATAAATGAAATAAATGAAATAAACAAAATAAATGAAACTATAAATTAATATTTACAGTTTTACAATTTATAAACAAAATTTTTTATTGTGGTGATACATGTGATCTAACTGGACAAGATTGTACTGATTTTGACCCATTTGATTGTGAACCGTGAGTATTCTGTGTGTATGAATGTGCTGCGTGATACTGTGAAGCATTATTTGATACATTAGATGGACGATTCGATTGATGTGAATGATATGATTCACGAATTCCGCTGTAATTATTCATTGGTCCTGGTTGATATTTTGATGAAAGAAGTGATCTTGACATAGTTAGAATTTATAAGGATTATATATAATTTGCAAACAATTAGTTTTTCAATTTTTTGATATATATTTTTATAGGGTTATATAGATTTGATATATTTTGACAATATTTTGATATATATTTCTATTGGGTTGTATAGATTGTATTGATTTGTATTGACGTATAAATTCTAATAGACTTTTGAGAACTTTTGAGGACTGAATATAAAGGACAATAATTTGATATAAATTATATATAAATACTATGGAACTTATTAATACTTCGTTTTTCAATTTTTTTAGCCTATAAGCGTATTGAAATTCAATAAAAAGAAGTTATTTTATGATAAAAAAGTATAATTAATTTACTTTTTTTTTGTTGAAGATATTATATAAGAAAAAATCTATGAACTATAATGTTATAACTGATATTTATGGTAATGTAGTTCCAAAAGATAGGGAGGTTAGTAATAACTATCCGTTTATATTAATACACACAACACAACCTCAATTAATGTTACAAAAAATAACAACTGAAAATGCCAATGATGGTATTTGGAAAGTAAATATTCCAACTGTTGAACATATATTATATAATAACCAAATTGATCCAAATACCTTTTCTCCATTGGGTGACATCTGGTTAAATTCAAATGAGCTACCAAATAAATTTACAATATTATTAGTTAATAATAATCCATCTATATCTATGTATCCAATTGATTTCGTTAAAATAGATAATTATATTGATATTAGTATTTGGAAGCCTATTGCACCAAGAGGTTATTATGAAATGGGATTGGTTGCATCACATAATAAACCACCACTGAAAAGCCTTAAAGTTGTTAATACAAAATATTTGATGGATTTTAAAAGTGAAATGCCGGTAGTTGATAAAAATACAGCAATGAATGAATTTAATTTATTGTCTAATGTTGATGCTAAAAAGTTTACAATTAATAGAACAAAATTTATGCAAAAATCAAATGATGTTTCTATTTCACAAAAGGATAATGGTGACAGTATCTTGAAAGATCAAAGTGGATATTTGAAAGTAGATAAGGTTGAGAATGTTGTTGACAATAAAACAACATGTATTGTTAATGGTCAAATAAGTGATGATGTTAATAAATTGAAAAGTAAAGTCAATGACAGGGTAAATTATACAGCATCTGGTGAAATGAAAATTGATAATGAATGTATTGGTATTTCACAAAATAATTTTATGAGTGATAATTATGCCTATTTACAAACATGTGATGATAATATCGGCCAAAAATGGTATCCATATGATGATACATATGTCTCTCAAGGCAATTTGCAATGTTTATCATCTGACTTCAAACGATTGGCAACTTCCAAATGTGATCCAGCTGATCATAAACAAAAATGGTCTACTAAAGACTATGACTCAGTGCTTGAAGATACAGATCAAAAATCAAATGAATCATGGGTCACTCAAACTGGACAAAAAGTTGTATTGGTTGAACCAGATAATCCATGGTATGTTACAAAAAAGAATAATATGCCTATCGGAATTATTAAACAAGACCCTGTTGAACTAAATAAAGTAGAATATAGAGATAATGCAGATTACCATTCAAATTTTATGATGGATTTCCATCGTGCAGATTTAGGATTAGGTCATTCTTATGCAGCACATCAAGGAAGACCATGTACTTGTCTTGATTGTAGTAATGCTCCAAAAAATGATCCAGTATTTGAATACTTTGCAGAAACTAAAGATAAAAAACAAGTGAAGGCAACAAAAAAGAGTTTTTTTGATTTTAATGTTATTGCTAGTTCATTATTATTCTTGATTTTATTGTTGATCGTTATTAGGTTTTCATTAAGTGGCAAAAAAGGCCAATAATTTAATTGGACATATGTTAAATAAATTAATATATGTAAATTTGATATGTAAACTTTATGTAAACGTTGTATGTAAACGTTGTATGTAAATGTTGTATGTAAACGTTGTATGTAAATGTTGTATGTAAACATTATTCTTTTGGTTTTTTAATATCTCGCATACCTCTAATACTTCTTACACCTCTAGATATTTGTAATCTGTATTCATTCTTTGGCATATCCTTGGTTTTTTCATCTGTTGATAATTTATCTGCTGATTGATCTGTTGATTGATCTGCAACAAAAGGTATTTCATCAATCATTCCATTGTTATACAGATAAGTTGATGCATCTAATATATAAAAATCATTATCAAATGGATTGTTTTGATTGTAAAATCTAGAAAATTTATCAATAAACATATCTAATGATTCACAATGATTTTCTATCATCCATAAATAAAAATCCACCAAATTCAATTTACTTTTGTCTACAAATGGTTTGTATGTCTTGATATATATCTGGTATATTTCATCATGATCATTCTTATCTAAAACTTTCAATAATGGATCTACTGTTCTTAATCTGTCTAATTCATAATAACTAAATTGTGGCTTTAATTCACTGATATTTATCTTTATTTTATCATTGTTATACTTTTTAATTTTGTTTTTTAAATATAATTTGAAATCAATACAATTATTACCTCCTATCATATCATCATTTGTACTTTTAATACTATCTCCAGATATATCACAAGATTCATATTCACAGTAAATAACAACATTATGAATTCCAAAATAATATGCCACTTGTGATATAAAATCTATAAACTCCTTATCATCATACTTCTTATCAATGCTTACTGATGAATATCTAAAATAAAAATTCACATACATAAATATTTCATTTACTTCATCCCCTAATTCAATCATAAATGAAATATAATTATTAACAAGGGTATACATACAAAATCCATCATTTGTTTTAACAGCATAAAATTCTTTATATGCTCCTGTGCTATCATACCATTCTGTCATGATATCAAAAGTATGTTTGCCTATTTTTGTTTTATATTGGTACATTGGATTAACATAATGATCGACAAAATATCTAATTTTCTCTTTCATTGTTAAAGCATCTGGTTTATCAATGTGAAGAAAGTCGATGGTTTGATTATCGGTGGCGTATAATGGTTTTTCAATAAATGATATTTCTTTTTTGCCAACGTAGGTAAATTCATATCTTGTTTTTACTTGGGATGAGAAGATGTTGTCTGTATGGTAATAAACTGCATTTTCATCCTTTTTGTCTAATTTTAACATTGATAACGGGGATAATAAGATTTCTTCTTCTTCAGGAAAATGTGAATATGATTCAATACATAATGCCACTCCTCTTTGGTCTTTTGGTATTTTGATTTTGATTAATATAAACCCAAACTTATATATGTCTGAACGATAAAATGGATCTCTTGTTGTACTAATAAAACTTGGATCTGTGAATGTATCGCCGATCTTTAAATGCCTTAAATACTCATCGTTGGAAATAAATCGGTATAAGATATATGATTTGTCAAATTCTGGAGCATCGTTAATTAATTCCCACATGCTTTTGATGTTGTCTTCTAATAATGTATTCTTGTAATGATATTTGACAAATCCTCTCATGTATTGATTCATAAAATAACTTCCTTGTTGTGAATAATATTGTACTAGGCCTATTTTATTATGTGATGCAATATATTTTTGATGTTCCATTATGGTTTCTGCTTTAATGTCATTTTCTCTAATGATCTCACATAGTTCCATAATCTTTTTAGAATCATAATATTCATTACTAGGTTTAATTAATTCCAAATTTAGTCCTAGATTAATTAGTTCACTCCTTGAATAATATGGTTTAATGTGCTTGAAGTGTGACATAAATGATGGTCTTGTACAAACTGTAATATTTTTACCCACTTCATTTGCATAATAATAAAATGTTTTTACATATGTATTCCTTAATGTTTCTAGATCAAATGATTCCAGAAATTCTAACATTAATGTTAATTTATGATATTCTCTTTTTACTAATATGTCTTTGGAATACTTCTGTGTATATTCCTTTTCAAATGCACTGAGGTTTTCTGCTGTTGATGTTGTTTCTTTTGAAATTTTAGTTAACTGTTTGATTTTGGATTCCAATTTGTTTTTCTTTTTGATTAAATTCTTAATTAAATATTCATCAGGAAATCTATAAGATAAATATGTGACATAATGATAAACATTATCTCTATTGATGATGTATAAATTTTTGGTGTTGACATCATATAAGGGTATTTTATAGTCGATTTTAGATATATCTTTCCTTATTTTTTCAATTGGATCTGGTTTTTTGATGATAGTTAATATTTTTTTATTTGTACCATTGTAGGTTTTTAGTTGAGAATGTGTTGGTATGGTGGCTTCAAGGAAATAT
>Ga0315284_10001590_pt1 | contig 32498 bp, 34 predicted proteins | sample YL17G09_16_MG_FD_203696 | JGI IMG/M metagenome (GOLD analysis project Ga0315284, IMG submission 203696) | Sediment microbial communities from Yellowstone Lake, YNP, Wyoming, USA - YL17G09_16 | ecosystem: Environmental > Aquatic > Freshwater > Lake > Sediment | place: USA: Wyoming | collected... | reverse complement strand
TGCTCCCGAGGCTGCACCTGTCGCTCCGCTGGCTGCACTACTTGCGCCTGTTGCGGCTGAAGTAGCACCTGTATCAGCACTACTCGCTCCACTTGCGGCTGTAGTTGCTCCTGATGTTGCTCCACTCGCGGCACTTGTAGCGGCTACTAATCCTGATGCTCCTAAAACATCTGTGGGCGATACAGGACCTGTTGCACCTAATGTTCCAGTAGCACCTACTACACCTGATGCACCTACTGCTGATGAAGCACCAACTACGCCACTAGCACCCGTAGTTACTCCAGTTGCACCTGGAGTTGTTGTTCCTGTTACTGCTAAGGCTGCGTCAATATCTGCTTGACTTACACCATATGTTGCCATAGCATCAGCAACGGCTTGTGCGCTTGGGTTAGATGCCATAAACGCTCTAATAGCATCGTAAAAAGCATCTATACCCTGATTGTTTCTAGCATATGACGCTCCAGCACTATCACCACCTGTTGTTGTGCTACCGGTAGCCGCTGTTGTGCTACCACTCGTTGACGATGTGCTACCACCGGCTGCGGCTGCGGCTGCGGCTGCCGCGGCTGCGTCTAATGCGGCTTGACTATTAGCATCTGTTGCTGATGTGCTTCCACCTCCGCCGGCTGCGGCTGCGGCTGCGGCTGCGGCTGCGGCTGCGGCTGCGGCTGCGTTAGGATCTACTACAGCAGGTGTAGTAGTTGCTGGTAATGTTGCTGGATCAACTGTAGGTGTAGTGTCTAATGTTGCTGGATTAACAGGACCAGTAGGTGTGGGCACAACTACTACATTTCCGTTGGGGTCTATTGTAACTTTTCTACCATCTGGCAATGTTGCTGTTGGTTGTTGAGTAATAGGATCAGTTTGCCATTGAACTTTGCTTAAATCTATTGCTGGAGTGGGTTTTACATAATCTGGACTCAGTGGATCTTTTGTAGAATCATAAGTTCCTGTGCCGATAACACCAATATCAGTTTTTATTAGATCGCTGGGATTGGCAGTTGAGGCAGTGCCAATGGCCGGTGATTTGGTTGAGTTTGGATCGCTGATGCCTGTTCCCAATACTCCACCAAGTGTGGTTCCGTCTACATTTGTAACATTTGTATCAACAACTTGTCCATTGTAATCAACATATTTAACATCTACTCTGGGATTAAACACTGAACCATCGCTGAGGTATTGTATGGCCGTGCCATCTGCGTTGAAATTAGTAAATTGTCCAGTAGAGTTGTCAAACACCTGATAAGTGCCGTCAGCATTGGATCTAATAACGGTATCCGGTCCAACTGAATCAATAACACTTTGGGGTATAGTATCACCAAATGCCCCTGGTAAGTTTTCACCACCCAATCCAGTGCCGTAGGCAACAGGAGCAAACGGATCAATTGCTCCGCCTGTGCCGCCTGTTGTTGTGCCAGTGCCACCTGTTCCACCTGTGACAATATCAGCAGGTGTTACTGCACCTGTTGTTGTATCAGTAATATTTGTTGAACCAGTGCCACCTGTAATTATATCAGCAGGAGTTACTGCACCTGTTGTGCCACCTGTTACGATATCAGTAGGACTTACAGCACCTGTTGTGTCTCCTGTAACTATAACATTGCCGGCTATGCCACCAGGGCCGCCATCGTGTATAACGGTAGTTGTTGTGCCACCATCTGGATTATAAGTTACTGTGCCACCAGGATTAATTCCACCTGGTATAACATCGCCCATATCTAATCCTGTTGTATCTGTTATGTTACCCGTTGTAATTTCTGCTGGCGTAACTGCGCCTGTTGTTACTGTGTTTGTATTGCTGCCAATTGGAATCGTTACAAGATTACTATTGACACCATTGTTGATGCTACCACTTAAATTATCAACATAGTTATTAATTAATGTTTGATCGCCACCTATTACGCTTGCGGCAGCATCATTAGCAATCTGCGTTGGTGTTACTGCACCTGTAGTTATAACTGGTGTGTTATCTACTACGGGTGTGTTATCTACTACAGGTGTGTTATCTATTATGGGAGTGTTATCTATGATTGGAGTATATATTGATCCATCGTTCTGACCATATGGATCATTCACATTATTGAATCCACTACCGTTATCACCGTACATTCCACCACCGTAATCATAGTAGTCGCCGCCGCCGCCAAAGTCATTAAAGTCGTACCCACCACCATAATCTTGCGATACTGTGCCCCAACTATTGTCACTAAAAGCAAACTCTTGTAAGCCTGTCTGTGGATTAATTGTGCCACTACCACCCATACGCTTTAACATCATTGCTTCTTCTTCATTGATGTGTGCTAATATATTATCACCACCGCGACCCATCATTGCTAGTTGCTGTAATTGTTGTGGCGATATTGGACGATTGTTATGTGACATGTTTTTACCTTGTTCTTATATTTACTGTTTAATAACTTGTGCTGTTAAACTGCGTAAGCCTGTTGTGGCACGACCTATTGTTACATCAGTGATAAGTGCTACAAACTCTACTTCTAATATATACCAGTAGTATCCAAAATCTAAATTGGGACCATCTAATACTGTTGTAAAGATTGCTTCTAATGTATCTGTGCCACTACCAACGGTTACGGTCTTTGTAAATGTTTTCTCGCTTATGGTTATAAAATCAGCAAACAAATAATCATTACTACCTGGAGTAGTATCTGGAAAGCCCTTACCACGACTAATGCGAACTACTACATCATAACTAATATTGTTAAAGCATTCGTATTCATAACTTAAATCTAATTGTGCTGAAACGAACACTTGGTCAGTTGGACCCGTTACTGTTACCCTAGCATTACAATCAGTTGAGTTAGGGTAGTTCATATAGTTGCGACCAACGCTACCTCCACTAGTGTAAGCAGGCCAAGTGTAAGTGCCTGCTGTGAATAATGTTACAGTTGTTGTGGTGCAACTGAATACTATGTACGCATCGTTGTAGAAGTTTGGATCACCACCGGCGGCAACAACTCCTGCTAAATCTACATAGTCGCCATACTCAAACGGTGCTGTTGCTAATGGCACAGTAAATGTTAATACAATCTCTTGTCCAGGATTAGGTGAAGCCGTAATGTTGTTGATAGGTATATCTAAATAGATACTAGGGTTTAATGGCTGTGCTGTTGGAGGATCACCTACTGTAACTGGCAAGTCATAGGGCTGATGTCCTTGTTTTCCAGCTGGGCGCAAATATGATGGAAGATAATCACTGAACCCTTGAAAGTTCTGTCCTAAGCCTGCAGGACCCGAAAGCAAATAGTTGACTGCTTCGTTAAGTCCTGCTTGATCGTTAATCTCAATTGGGAACTGTGCCATTATCTATCGTCCTCAACTTGTGTAACTTGCCATGTTGTAGCACTACACATCCAAATGTCTGTGTTGCTAGTGTTGCTTAACTCAATCGTGTTAACACGGAAAGCATTTTGATTAATCTGTGCCCAAGGATTGGCGCCAGCAATGCCATCAGCATCTACAGGTATTGTTACTCCGGTTGTTACTGCGGGTTCACTACCTACACTGTTTGCACCTTCTATTGTTACTGTGATGTTTCCTGTACAGGGATAGATTGGTATCTCATCGTATTGATTTGGCAATGCGCCAAGATTAACTACTTCTGGTAGTATACGATGCACCATAAGTTTGCCACTGTAATCTTTCAATAGTTTAATGTTATCTCTACGGAAGCGACTAACAATTGGATCTCCACCAATGAATTCATATCCTTGATCCTTCTGAACAATACTACTCTCTGCTACACCTCTAGCGTATACTACTGTTCTGCTACTTAGTAATGGTTCCCAGTTTGTTGATGTAGCATTGTATTCATATATAGGCGCCTCACAACTAAATGTAGCATCACTAACATCTCTAGGACTATTCCAACAATCTATGTCATAACGATAACTTAACATCTTATTGGGTACGCCATCTGTTGCGTCACTATCTGGATAGTATATCTCAACTTGCGATCTTTGACTATTGACTTCCATATAAACACGGTCGTAATACGCAGGATCTAACTGATCGTAGAACCAATTCTTTACACGCTGATTACCTAGACCCTGGAATTCTTGTCCATCAAAGACCCATATGTCTCTAGCATCTACACCGTATACTAATTTGTCTGTGTTTGCCCAACAGTTGCTACTTAATAATCCACGACCCTGATTGTATTGTCGTACGCCCAATATTGGTGCTGATGTTGTTGAGTAGTTGATAGGACTGAATACAACTGTGTCCCAGTAACTACATAAAAAGAACTGACCATTACAAGGAAACGCATCTAGTGCAGGACCTCGTAAAGGAACTTCAAGTTGGTTAGCAATGTTTGTTACAGTTGGTGTCCAGCTTGTGGGTGCTTGATTTAATCCAAACGCTTGACTCCATTGTACTGTAACAGGATAAACTTCTGTAGTATCTAGTGCTATGTTAAACAATTCGGCTGTCTCACTTGTTGTAGCACTATTACTCAACACCATATCAACTCCTACATTAACTGAAACAACAGTTGTATTAGCAGGTATGCCAGGTCCAGTGACGGTGCCATTAACCATATTGGCTGCTATGCCTGTGCTTGTTAATGTTGTTGTTGCTGTGGTGTCACCAGTGATTTGTACTGTTGGTGTTGCCGTTAAGTTACCCGCTACTAATATACTACCCACATTAGGTGTGTTGTATAGTCGCATAAACTTGGCATAAACGCTAGCCCAGTCTGCGTTATAGTTCCATGTATATGCTGGGGCAACTACACCACCACTAGAATACGCATCAGTTACTTCACATTCAATCGTTACAGTTGTTGTAGTGCAGGCTGCGACTAGCCATGTGCCATTATAATATCTTGGCAACACTTCTGTAATAACAACATAACTACCAACAGCGAATGGTGCCTGACTTTGTTGGTCAAATGTAACAAGTTTAGTTGTTGTTGTAGGTGTTGTAATGTTGTTAATGTCTAGTGGAACCTGATTGCTATAACTTACTAACACTGCGTTAGGAGCATCGGGCCAGAACATAGGAGCATTCTGTTCATCGTTTAGAAACAATACATTACCGTTCCAAGCTTCTGTAATGTTAGTTGCTTGATTATATCCTTGACTATTAAAACTTAAATCAGTTGGAGTAATGTCTTCCCATACTTGAAGTGAAGGGTTCCAAGAAAGATATTGTCCTGGGTAAGTTACTGGGTCAACATCATCTGCTTGTGTAGCAACGACAAACCAGAATGTATTATCCTGTCTAAAGCCTCCAGTGATAAATGTGGGAGCACCACTATTTTCTGGCAAACTATCAAGTATTTCCTGATCACCTGCCATACTGCGAATGCCTCTAACATCTGTTTCAACATTCTGTCCGTCATTGTATTCGTTAGGCTGTAAGGCTGTGGAAGGAACATCCGGAGTGAATGTCATCTTCTGAAAAGGTATGCGTACTTCATCTAGTGGGTTTTTGATTTGAGCCATATGGTATTGTTCTCTTACTAATATTGTATTTAGTGTTACCTAATATAAGAGAACAGAAGGGGTAAAAATTGAAAGAAAATCAGTTGGCTTTCTTTTTATATTTAGGTTTTAACACCTTACATATACTATTGTGTTTAATAATGTTAGTTACCTGTTTTAATGGTTGACCACATGCCGAACAACGATATCCTACAAATTTCCAATCTTTAGTTTGTGGTACATATTGATGATTAAGATACATGTTTGGCTTATCATCAACCAGATAGTTATGTTCTTTGTGTAATGATTGTGGGGTGTTTTTCATGTGATTATTTATATTTTGGGCGAGTGCTTAATTCCTTTGCGTACTTGAGTGCTTGAGTATCGTCTGGTGTGATACTGATTAACCATTCTAGGTAGTTTGTAGGAAGTGTTTTAATCTTAAAGCCTTTATACTTACCGAACTGTATTGTATCGTTCATTTTAACAGGTTGTTCAGGAAGTTTAGGACCTAGCACTTTGTTTTCTTTATTGATGCGATGAACAGGCCTGTTCCAGTTTAGATTAGCCACCGAATGCTTCCTCCATAGTCATAGGATCTTCGTATAGTTGCCATAGTCCCTCAAGTTCATAGTATTGCTTTTGCCCTGATGATAAGTCATCGGATAGAATGAAATCATAGTCATCACCAAGCAAGTGAAATCTTGCGTAATATGTATCATCTTCAATCCACATACTGATAAGTGTTGAGGGTAGATTAGTTCTATGATGTTTTTGTATCTTTTGACCTTTAGTGACTTTATACTTTACACGACCCATAAAGAGATGTTGATCGTAGTGGTCTGAATAGAACTCTTCCGCAACTGATTGAGTAACCTTATCACCATCTCGTTTAATGCTTCTAAATGTTTCATCACAGGCTGTAGTCATACTTGACTTCATAAAAATCATATATCTTTTATCTGTTTCGGTCTTGATAGACATATAGGCTGTTGCTCGTTTATATCTACTACCGATCTTTACATTGCCAATCTGTAATCTAATCTCAATGATTTTATCGTTTTGCCAGTTTATTCTACGCCCATATTTTGGTTCCGTGATGCCTACGGTTAGGTCTCCCGGTATCTCTTGGTCTTCTTTCACTAAGGGCGCTTGCGCCGGCGTAGCAGGAAAACTCGGGGCTTGCCCCCGCACATTTACACTGCTCTGCTGAAATGTATTCTTTTTCTTATTCCTATTCTCTTTCTGTTTAGAATAAGAATAGATTTCAGCAAGATTATTATCAACCTCAATCTCTGTATAGTTATCTTCTGTTATCTGTTGTGTTAAGCCAAGCTGGGCAAGGATCTCTTGTGCTGTTATATCATTGTTCATTGATGTTCTCCTTAGTCAAATGATTGCTTCTAATCTCTAATGATAGTTAGATGAACCGCCGATGCTATCATACATCGGGGTTCTGACTAGGAGCGTCTTATACAAATGTCAATATGTACGAATGTATTTATTCATTGTAACAGAAAACCGTACAAAAACATATGTATTTTGGATAAAATGTCCCGTTTCACGCACACTACGGGACAAGAGTGTAATTATCTGCTATGTGTGTCAAAATCTAAAAATCGCACATAGCATAGCGTTTTGGACACTTTAGTCGTTTTCTAATTTCTTGCGTTGTTTTTCTACAAGCAAACGAACAATAGTAAGTTGTTCTTCAATGTAAGCAAACTCAAAACAAGCATCAAGCAAACTTTGCTCAGTGCCGTTAGTCACTAAGTTTTGTAGCTCTGAAATCATACTTACAAGATCGTTCATAGCATCTTCTAAATCAGTATGTTTAGATTTGCGTTTTGCGTCGGCAAATTTATTACGCATTTCATTTACAAGCGAAATTGCTTGATCAGGGGTACCACGATAAGAAAGTTTAGTCATTTTAACTCCTAGTTAAGTATCAGTGATTAGCGACTGCTTCTCTAACTGATGTAATCATTGTAGCACAGGAGTGATTTATTGTCATCCTGTGCGTTGTATTATTACAACATTGGCCAGTTTTTATATACATCATCAATAATATCTACTGCTGATTGGTCAGTATTATCATAATGTTCTTTAATATACTTTTGGCCTGCCTCTGATACTAAGAACGCTAACACTTGGTCTTGAAGTTCAAGTTGTCGTGTAAAATTCATTTCATTATAAGACATAGATAACTTTCTATAAAAATCAGTGATTACCGAATAGTTCTCTAACTGATGTAATCATTGTAGCATAGACACCATTTGTTGTCAAAAAACAAGTGTTGTATTTTTGCTACACTCTTTTCAGTTGCTTTTTATCGCTACTGAAATACAAGTATAGCACACCACGGAGTTGTTGTCAAAAATCTGTTGTTGCGTAAAAACAACAAAAAATGTTGTGTTCTAGGCGTCTGTAGGCGTGTTTTTTAGTGCTAAAAACACATATATTATTAAACCTGGATTAAATGCCAGGATGTGTATCTACATACACGGAACAAAAAAAAGCCCCCAAGAATGACTAAAAACTTGAGGGCTCTTAAAAGCCTTTTGAGGGCTTATTATAATAAGTGTAGATGGTCAACTTAAAGGACATTTACTATGGCGTAGTAAATTAGGATAACTTGAATATGCGATTCAGGCATTGACCACCTACAAAACTATTTATACATTATGGTTTCATTTTACATTTTTCTCCATGAACCTTTGCGTATACATTATTTGCTATTGAACGATTACAATATGGACAAACTGTTTGTGGTTGTTTCTTACCAGTCATGTTAAAAGTTCCATTAACATTGTGACGACCTTTATTTACCATATCTTGACTGTTATCTTTATGTGTGCCTAAACTTAAGTGTGCGGGATTCCCACATAGTTTATTGTCACAGTGGTGCATGACTACCATGCCTGGTGGTATTTTTTTGTTGTTGTGTTCTTCATAACTAACACGATGAATAGTACGCATTTTATGTCCATCACGAATTAATCCATACCCAATTTTAGTTTTGCCCCCATTCCATTCCCAACAGTCGGTGACTTCATTGACTACAAGTTTGTTTAGTAATCTATTGAGTAATGAGATGTGTTGATCGCCTGCGTATCTAGCCATAATATAATTCCTTTTAGAATTATATTTATCTATATGGCTAAAAAACCGCCAGTTAAGCTGTTATTTTGGTAGTTTTATTGGGGGATCAATTTTGTAAGAGCCTTCAGTGAGTTTATCACCACCGTAACTTGGAAATATATTTCCTGCTGGCTTGCGTTCAAATGCTAGTTTAATTTTGTCCCAGATGTTTTTAATCATTTTTTATCCTTCGTAGTATTTAGTGTGTTTTCTATGCGATCTAATTGTTTTGTTAGATTGCCCAATTCGTTATGAACCACAGCGACTTTGGTTGTTAATTCATCCATTTTACTATTCATACTCATATAGCCAGTTCCACCTATTCCTAGTGACCCAATGACTATCCAGCTTAGTTGTTTGAGTGTGAATTCCATAATTAGCTTGTTGGGAAAGCACTTGTTGGTGCTGTAAAAGTTGCTGTATAACGGGCTACACCTTTAGTGATTCTAACATCATCTATGTAACCATTACCTGAAAGTACCGCTAGTCTACCACTGTTAACATATAAACTTTGTGTTTGATTAAAACTTGTAGTATCAATAACTGATGTTTCTAAATTACCATTAATAAACATATAGATAGTAGATCCGCTTCTAGTAAAAGCAATATATGTCCATGCTGATGTAGGTATAGAAGTTGTGCTGGTCATTGTAACACTAAGTCCACTAGTAAATGTTAATAAATTGCTTGTGTCTTTACCAATTTGCCATCCAGTACTAGCACTACCTTTGCCCATAAATGCTAATGCTCCGCCAGCAATAGGGTATATCCAACATTCAATAGTAAAATCACCAGTAAGCTGTAAATTAGTAGCGTTGCTAACTATGTCTCCTCCACCGCCTTTACCTGATTGAGTGCCAAATTTTACTACTGTTGTGTTTATATCGGCAGTAGAGTATATTGGGTTTCCGTTATTACTTAAATCCATTGCGGGTGATTGTTGATGTGACATTAACATTACTGTATTTGTAATTGCTGTTAGTGGAGTAGTACTTGGAGTAAAGTTACTGGTATACAATGCTGTTCCATTAACTACACGCCAATTGCTTAAATTACCATTCATATAATTAAGAAAACTAGTTGTATTACCACCAGCACCCCAACGACTTGTAGTCGGTGTTGGCCAGCTATAAGATCCGGTTGAACCACCGCCACCAGCTTGCGTGGTTTGTTGAACACCATTAACAAAGAAATAAATTGTAGTACCACTACGAACTTGTGCGATATGATACCATGTATTCAAACTGAAAGTAAAATTACAGTATTCACAATCAGCAAGATATGATTTTCCTATACGAAATCCGTTATTGCTACCACCATTAGATATACCTAGTCCAATAAAAAATCCACCGTTTGCGGCACGATTAGCTTCAATCCATGTTTGTCCAACAAGTGCTACAATAGCATTAAATCTTACCCAACCTTCAACTGTATAAGCTCCTGTACCTGTTGGTACTCCTGTGCCACCATTATTTTGTATATATTGACTGGTTCCATTTAATGAGATACTACCTGGAACTAGATTTGGTGCCGCTGTAAAAAACGGACTTAATCCTGAATAAGAAGGATTATTGGCACGGGTAAGGCTAGCACTATTGATACTTGAATCAATTGCCGCAAATGAACTACTTTGTGCACCTTGATTAGTACAAGTTAATAAAAAGCTAGTGCCAGATATTGCTGTTAATGGACTTGTTGGAGGAGTAAAGGCTGCTGTGTATACTGCTGTACCCTTTACAATTCTAAGATTGCTAATAAAACCAGTACTTAAAAAACTTGATATAACGGCCATTATCTGTAATGATGTACTACTATTACTTATATTAGTTGTATTAGCGGCCGAATATACTTGTGTACCGTTATAAAACATTTTTAATACACTTGAACCACGACTAACAGCAATATGTCCCCATGTATTATTAACTATACATGCTGAACTCTCAACAAATCCTGAAGTTGATCCGTCACTAGCACCAAATCGTATATTTGCCGTATTACTTTGACCTTGTGTAAGTAGCCAAGCGCTTGTAGCCGATGTCCCCGTCCAAGCACCAACTAGTGCTGCCGCACTGGATGTTACTGTACGATAGTACCATAATTCAACTGTAAAATCACCTGTACCAAAAGCATATCCCACATTAGCTGGAGCTGATAAGAATGTATTGGCTGCACCACTAAAATACATACTAGCACCAGTGCCGGTAAAAGGCGTTCTAAGATTTGGTCTTGGATTGCCGGCACCTACTGTAATATCAAAATTATTAGTACTACCATCAGTAAATGCTGTTGATGGTATTTCATAGTTTGTTAACAAACTAACACTAGACCAATAGGGGTCAGTAGGACCTGCTCCCGCATTGTAACTCATATAATTATCTCTCCAAGCAAACATTAACTGTATCCCTTTCCTAATGTAGCATAATATGTTGTTCCATCATAAAATACGCTCATAATATCTATAGCACTTGCCGTTGTGCTTAAAGTTTTTGCGCCACCTAAAAACTTCATAGTACTGGTCATAACTCTAGTTCCAGTAGCATCTTGTGTAATAATAACAGTAGCACCTGATCCAGCAACAGCATTTGTTAATGTGCTAAATGTAAAGTTACTATTTGCTGTATAATTAAAAATAGTACCTGCTGATACATTGGGTGATAGTGTTGCACCGGTGTTACCACCAGCTATTACAGTTTCACTATATTTGGTTGTTAACAAGTTAGCAACATTGGCTGTTGTAATATTTCCAGTAGTAAATATAGCAACATTAGCACCTAAATTACCCACATTAGCATTACCTGTAATGTTTGCTGTACCAGTTATGTTAGCACCTGTGCCAGTAATAGTCATTGTAGTATTACCCACAGCCGCTATAGTTACATTACCATTTGCTGTAGCAATGTTTACATTACTATTACCATTACTTATTGAACTACCACCGCCACCTGCTACAGCCGCAAACACGCCATTACCATAAAGTACTTGACTTGCGTTACCATTTAAGTTTATTGTAGCAATGTTACCTATTCCAGATACATTAGCTACTGCTACTGAATTTGCTGTAGTAGCAAAAGCAACAGCACCTGTTACATTAGCACCTTGAATATTACTTAAATTACCACCAGATCCAACAAAAAAGTTAGCGGTTATAACATTAGCATTACTAATGTTAAATCCAAATGCGTCTACATTACCAGTTAAGTTACCATTAAACGATCCAGTAGCACCCGTTAATCCAGTAGCACCTATTGCGCCAGTTGCACCAATGTCTCCTGTTGCTCCTTGTATTCCTGTAGCACCTGTTAATCCAGTAGCACCTACATCACCTGTAGCACCTATTGCACCTGTTGCTCCGTCTAATCCAGTAGCGCCAACAGCGCCTGTAGCACCAATGTCTCCGGTTGCGCCTTGTGCGCCTGTTGCACCATCTGGCCCACTTGCGCCAGTAGCACCTACATCACCTGTAGCACCCGTTGCACCATCTAATCCAGTAGCACCCGTTGCACCTACATCACCTGTCGCACCTGTTGCTCCATCTAATCCACTTGCTCCAGTAGCACCTACATCACCTGTCGCACCTGTTGCTCCATCTAATCCACTTGCTCCAGTAGCACCTACATCACCTGTAGCGCCTGTTGCTCCATCTAATCCACTTGCACCTGTAGCTCCATCTAATCCACTTGCTCCAGTAGCACCTACATCACCTGTAGCGCCTGTTGCACCTTGTGGTCCTGTAATGTTACCTACATCAACCCAAACTCCACTTGATAATACCCATAAATCTCCAGTAGTTTGATCTATTACGCCGTTTCCATTAACTGCACCAGGAAATGCCGCATTTAATATTGTTTGTGGATTCGGACTTGTTGTAACTACACTACCAATAATTGATACGCTTGTGCCAGCAGGTCCTGTAGATCCAGTAGCGCCATCTAGTCCAGTAGCACCAGTAGCACCATCTAATCCAGTAGCACCAGTAGCTCCATCTAATCCAGTAGCACCAGTAGCGCCATCTAGTCCAGTAGCACCAGTAGCACCATCTAATCCAGTAGCGCCTGTTGCACCATCTAAGCCACTTGCTCCAGTAGCACCTACATCACCTGTGGCACCTGTTGCGCCATCTAAACCAGTAGCTCCATCTGGACCAGTAGCTCCTGTTGCTCCATCTGGGCCAGTAGCACCAGTAGCACCATCTAATCCAGTAGCACCAACAGCACCTGTAGCACCAATATCTCCGGTCGCGCCTTGTGCGCCAGTAGCGCCATCTAATCCAGTAGCACCTACATCACCAGTAGCACCAGTAGCGCCATCTATTCCACTTGCGCCTGTTGCTCCATCTGGGCCAGTAGCACCAGTGGCACCCATTAATGACATAGCAGGAGCAAATATTCCATTACCATATAAAATGTTTCCAGCATCACCATCTATGTTGATAGTAGCAATATTACCTATGCCAACAACATTTGATACACTAACGCTATTTGCTACATCAGCAACATTAGCATGAGTAGCATTACCACTAGTAATGAAATTTCCAATGATTGATATAGGAGTGCCATTGGCATCTACATTTACTATCTCATAAAAATTACTATTAATTTCGCCGCGTGTTGTCATTTTATTTCCTTATATTGGAGTCACTGATTGACTGAATGTTGTTGTTGCTATCAATGCGTTGGCAGTTGCGTCAGTATATGCTGTTGTACTGGAAACATTTGCTTGACTTGCGTCAGTTAATGTACTTGTTGATATAGTTTCAGTAATTACTGAATATGTTATTGTGCTTGCGTAAGACCCTGTTTTTGTGCCATCATCTGGCAATGTAAGAATATATGAATTTCTAGTTCCAACTGATACAGATTGAATTATATTAATTAACAATGTACTAGCACTCCAATTCAAACTATTTTGTGTTTTATGAAATATATTATTTACAACTAAATCCCCGTCAATTTTTCTTTGCCAAATAACAGCACCTGTACTATCAAACTTAAATAAACAAAAATAGTTAAAATTAATAGAACTAGTTAAACCTAACAAATACACATTACCCGTAGTATCTATTGCCATTCCTTGTAAATATTCAATAGATAGATCAATCTTCTTTTGCCATTGAATTACACCAGAACTATTGTATTTTAACAAATATATTGTAGTTGAAACTATTAATGTAACATATACATTTCCGCTGGTATCAACTACTACATCAGTTGTATTTTCACCGAATGGAATATCTGATGCGGCTGTTATTCTTCTGCCCCATTGATACGCATTAGTATTATCCCATTTCATTAGTTGTACGCCTTGTACACCTGCACCAGCATTTTCATTAGCTATTGGATAATAGTTATCCGAACTATCTACATATAATGAATCTACTCTATTACAATTATTACCTACTGTTTTTTGAAAGTTTAGTGTACCACTAAAATTGTAACTAGACAATACTGATATGTTACCACTAGCTCCAGTTTGTCCACCTAAATACAAATATGTGCTACCAATAGCACCAGAATAGGTAGTTTCATTGTCACTTGTATATAAAGTTTTTTGCCATGTAATATTCAAATTGTTATCAAGTTTTACTACTAAAGAATCTGATCCAGTTGGACTATTTGGGTAATAAGTACCAACTACAAAAATATTACCACTGTCTCCTATCAATAATTCAGCAATAGTTACACTATCATCATATATGCTTGGTGCAAGATATAAATTAACTTGATTTGTAATAGATCCATATCTATTAGTTATAACAATAGGGCCTTGACTAGGAGGAGCGGAAATACTATCTAATGAAGATCCGGCACTAACTGTTCTTCCATCACTAGTAATGGCACCAGTAGACATGTTAACACCATATGTATTGCTTACTACATTTAAGAAATTTGTAATACCGGTACCGTTATTTAATCCCATAAACCCATATTTGCTTAGTGATGAAAAAGTAGAAAAAACAGGCATCACTGATACTCCGTGAAACTTCCTAACACTGTATATGTGTTTGCTGCCGTTTTTAATAATGTGTATGTATAACTTTGCGTACAATTAGTTAATCTAGTTCCAGTAGTAGGAGTAGAATTATAAACATATTTTGGAGTCACAGTTACTCCATCAACAGTTACCACATTAGCAATATAGCCTGTTGCTCCAACTGTATTCAAATATGCTAGTGTAACACTATTATTAGATGGTAGCATTGTATCAAATGTAACACTGCTATTACCACGAATGTTTATTGTAAAGTTTGCTGTGGCATTTGCTGTTTTGTTTATTATTGATTGAGTTAATACATCAAAATTAACAGTGCCCGTAGATCCAGTACTATTTGGTGTAAATATTTCAAATGCTCGTTGTAATGTTACATTACCCTGTGTTAACAAATTACCACTAACAGTTAAACTTGTTAATGTGCCAGTACTTGTTATGTTTGGTTGAGCATTTGTATATACAGTACCTGAAACTAAACTGTTGGCTACCTGACCAGTTACATTAGCACCGGTTATACTAGTTAAACTTGATCCATTACCAATAAAATAACCTGCTGATACATTGCCTGTAGTTGTTATGTTACCTGGGAAATTTGTTAATCCATTACCATAAAATGTTGTATCTACACTAACATTACTACTGTTTACGGTTCTAATAACCATATTGAGTGGTATAATAGTAGCATTAGCAACATAGGCACTATCTACTACTCCATAGATAGATGTCGGTCGTGATGATTGATATGCGGAACCGTTATATCCCCAAAAATTCACTCTACCAACAGTATCGCCTGGTTGAACACTTAATAGACCATCACGATTACCTCGTGCTTTTTGTTGGTTCATACCACCAGAACTAACTAAATCTGTGGTAGTTAATCCATAGTTAGTTATTACTAATGATGACGAAGCCATACCTAAACTTGTGTTAGGTGCTGCGCCTGGGTTTATTTGTAATGATCCGCTATTAGTGAATATTAATTGATTTTGTGTTGCTACAGAATTAGCATTTGCTAAATTACCACCTGCAGGATTACCAGTAAGTAAATTCCATTGTCCACCGGCAAATACTTGATTAGCATTACTATCTAATGTTCCGCCAGCTGTTAATGTCCAAGTTTCTGCTCCCGCCAATACATTTGTATTGCCGTTAAAAACTACAAATCTATCGTTAATTATACGATCACCACTAACTGCTGTTGTTGGAGTTGTGCTATTACCACGATTTCTAATAACAAACCTTGATGGCATACCAGTATTGGCATTGGGCCAATAAATATTAGTAGTATCAAACGACACAGTGGGCGGCGTTTGAATATTAATTGTTAAACTATTAGGAGTAAATTGTCGTATAACACTAGATGTATTACTATCATCTCTAACATTTAGATATACTAAATTACCAACACTTGTTATGTTTGGTTGTGCTGAAGTAACAACATTACCGGCATATGCGGCATAGTTAGCATTGCCCACAATAGCATTATTTGCTTCATTATATGAAATTTCACCAGTACTGGTATCATAGAACATTAACTCTGTTGTAATATTACTACGAACAGGTTTAACTGTAAATGTGTTTGCTGTTGTTTGATTTAAGTTAGATCCAGTAGCATTTAATATTATGCTGTTATTTGCTTGGTTTGTGTAGCCTGCGTATGCGCCCAAAGCAACACTATAATTTCCTAAATTTTGATATCCGGCTGACTTGCCCAAAGCAACGCTTTCAAATCCTTGATTGTTACGACCGGCACGAAAACCTACAGCCACACTGTTTGCTAATTGATTTGTTTCTGCCGCTGATTCACCTATATTAACAGAACGGGAACCTGAATTAGTATTACCGGCAAATATACCAATATTTATTCCATCTGCTGTATTACCGGCGAATTGACCAAGAGAAATACCTGTTGGCCCATTTATACCGTTTTTATCTAGAATGTTTGCCCATGTGACATTACCGCCAGGTCCGCCACCGGTTGTCCAACTTAAAATACCTGCACCATCTGTAGTTAATACATAATTTGCGGCTCCGCCACCAATAGTGATAGTACTTACATCTCCTAAATTAGCACTTGCGACGGCAGTAAGATTGTAAATATTACCATTGTAAATATCACCATTGCCAGATACATTAAGGGTGGTTACATTTATCAACTGTGTTTGAATTTCAGGTGCAATCACAGTTCCTAAGCCAAGGCCAGGCTGATATTGAAATCCATTATCACCATAAAAAGTACCAGAGCCATTTATTTGTACATCATATGTATTGCCACCAGGAGCACCACCACCAGCTCCGGTTGCTAGTATATCAACGCTATCACCTGTTTCTAATAATATATCAACTTGTATAGTTGTTGAATTAATAAACTGAAAATTAGTTGGATCAATGTTAACACCGTTTTTCATCAAGTTAACATATTGTACATTGCTACTATAAAATGATAAGTTAGCATCAGCAAATTGCTGATTATTTCCATCAGATAATACATCAAAATGAATGAATGGAATAAAACTACCCACTGATGGTGGGGGTGGTTCCCATGATAATCCACCACCACCATCTGTGGTTAGTATATAATTTAGTTGTCCACCAGGAATATGTACATAGGATACATCTGTAAAGTTGGCTTCCAAGCCAACTGTAAGATCACCGCTCATAACAATGTTAACAACATTGTTACCACCATCTGTGCCAGCATTTAGAAAACTTTCTACATTACTATTACCATAGGGTGTTGTTGCTGTGACAGGAGCACCCGAACCACTATACAATGTAGTTAAATTTCTACTTGGTATTGTTCCAGCAACATTCGGAACAACAGTAGTTGTAATAACGGTATTACTACCGCCACCATATAGTGATGTTAAGTTGTTTGATAAAATAGTAGCCATGTTTTTACCTTATGCTATATTGACGATACTGTCTTGGTTGCCATACACTTGTTAATCGTGTGTGTCCTCCACTCCATTTGCCAAGATTGTTTTGGTCATTAACAATGTTCCAAGCGTTGTCATATTTACTAGCATATACTTGGGCATCTTCTGCGTTATGACGCTTGATGTAGTATTCACGCAATGTAGAATATACATAGCCTTCTGCCCATGTTTGTAATACAGCATTATTTTGAACTGTTTGGTCGGTAATACTTATATCTGTTACCGTGCCATTACTAGGTGTTAACCCGTTTGCTGTGATTGTAATTGAAGTGCTGTTTATAATACTAGCCACAGTAACTGCGGTACCTATTGTTCCCGTGCCGTCAGTTGCTACAATTGCGTCATTTACCGTCAAGCCAGTTGTAGCGGTCATGCCTGTGATTGTGGCTGTAAAGGGACCTGCTCCTGATACTGAACCCACTGTTCCTGTAGTGCTAATTAATGTATCATCAATAGGAGCAAACAACAAAGGCCACGCCTTGTAGTAATACATATTGATAAGATCGCCCTGAGCAACATATGGTAAGAACTGATAACTGTCATAAACTTCACTGAACTTACCACGAATAACTGATGGAACATTGACTGGTGATAGGTATAGTTGTGCTACCATACCTTGTGTAATGATATCTCTGTCACCAATACGATCATAAACAATCCAAGGACCTGTTTGACTACTTGATGATCCAACTGTTGTAAAACTAATCGTTCCACTTACTGTTCCGGCATTAGCAACCGTTAATGTAATCACACTACCAATAGTTGAACTTGGTGCCGCATATACGGTACAACTAGTACCAATGCCTGTTCCAGTTACAACCATACCAACTTGAATACTTTGTTGTGGAATACTTGTTAGTGTAATTGTAGTTTGACTAATAACACCAGTAGCACTTGCTGTTGTATTATATTGTGAACCTTGTTTGAAGAACAATATAGGTTTGTTCATATCACCAGGAATTGGAATGTGACCACTTGCGTCTGCTATACCAATGTTTTCTGGTGCATATGGATCGCATCTTAATGCTGGTAGTTCAATGTTACGCATTGAAAGTTCCGCCATAAAGATACATTTCTTTATTTCATCATCATTAGTTGAGCCTGTGAAATCTTTGATGAATGTTACTAGGTCATCACCTGTGGGTATTACAAACATGTTTTAATGTCCTTGAAAGAATTTTTGTTGTCCTACTTTTGTAGGATATGGTACTTCTACTGGTATTGGTAGTTTGCCACCTGGATAGCATACATACTGAGGGTATTCTTGTTGAACTACTCTGTAAAACTGGGCTTTGAGCGTTCTATCATTTTTAATTGCTTGCCAAGGTATTCCACCAAAATATTGATCACTAATACGAACAGAGATTACTGTTGGTAACTCCATCCATTTATGACCTAATTTACCATCTGGCATTAATGGGGCTAATGGATCTGGTATGCCCATTTCAGCACTCTTACGATATTCTTTACAATGATCCATAATGGCTTGAGTATTTAATTGTTCTCTTTTAATATAGAACTTGCCATCCTCACGCCCAGTTGTAACTATAATGTTTTTACTTTTGTTGGCTTCTGTGCGTTTCCAATCACCCTTCATACTTTTATAAAGGTCATTGTTCTGTAGTAGTTTGTCTGCTAATCCATTATGGTTAGTAATCATACCACCATTGTCTTGTCTATAGTAGTTAAAGTTTTTTTCTGGATCTGTGTCGTCCAAGTATTCAGGAGTGTTATTCATAATATGTATTTAGTGTTTGTTGTTTATTGCTTTGTACTAATAAGAAAAGGCCCCTTTCGGGGCCTTGTTATTTGCTTTCTATATATTAAAAACTTTTTTAATATATATTGTTAATCGTTCCAACCAAGTATATTGTCGCACTTGCTGAAGGATATACTTAATCTGTATGTCTAATGCTTGTTCATTTGGATGTTTCATTTCTATGTAGGGGAGTTTCCTCCCCTTTCCTTTCTTACTTATTTGCTATTTTTTCTAGTGATTCTGCTATTCTGCTGAGATTCCAGTCTATACTATGTAGTATGTCTCCTGTGTATTGACCAAAATCATTTTTACTATCAAGTTTTCTTTCAAGTGTATCAGCGATTTCTTCTAGTGTAGATACTATCTGTTCATTTTGTTCGTTAGTCATTTTGTTTTCCTTTAAGTTCTGCTTTCACAGTAAAATCTATTATACACAAGCCGTAGGTAAATGTGAAGTTATTTGGTTAACCTCAATATAATATGAATAAAAAGCTTTCAGGCACGCCTCATTTTTATTATAACACCGATGAGATATCTACACAATCGTAAAGGGTAAAAAAGGAGACCGAAGTCTCCCCTTTTTGATTTACACTATAATACTTGATTAAGGTGTAACATCGCCTGCACCTTGATTTGTGCGCTGTACCAATACTGCTGGACGTGCGCCTGGCAAGTTTGCTTGAGCATCTGTGCCTGCTTCAATTTGATTGAGCATACCAACGCCTGCTGGGTTGCGAACAATCAATGTGCCTTCCATAATGAACTGATCCAATGACGCATCTGCGTTACTAAAAACTTCCATATTTGGGCCTAGGTCACGCAATGCGCCCCACTGTAATACTTCCTCATTTAAGAAGTAGATACTGTTAGGAACAACTTGATCCATGATCCAAGAATCATAGATTTCGTAACTATAATTGAAGTCACCTTCGTATGTAGCGATTGTGTCACCACGCTCACTGTTTACACGATTGATACCACGACTTTGAGCAATGTTATCACTGATACTAGTACGCAATGAAGTTGGAGCAACTACACTACGAATTTTAGCATTGTAACGCTGTTCAGCAACAGTAACTAACTGCTTGTATAACGCTGGGCTAAACAATTGGTTAACGAAAGTTCCTGTGTAGAACTGACTACCTTGAGCCGCAATGTTAAAAGCACTGGCTGCTTGTGTAGCACTGTCAGTATCTTCATTGTTTGTATAAGTGCTCATCACACTAACTGTTTGACTAGATGTATTGAAACTTTGTGTGCCTGCGAAAGAACTCAATGAACCCATACGACGACCAGTTTGATTCGCTGGTAGACCACCGGCTGTACCAGTTTGACCTGCGTACTTTGTACCAATTTGGTCAGCACGAACTAATTGTAGTTCAACATCAAACATCAATTCAATCAATTGCTTGACTTCTTGATATGCTTGAGGATCTCCACCAGACTGCATGACAGCACGGGCAGTGCCTGAAGCGGCAATAACTGTACTGAAAATCTGTGTGTAGTTTCCTAAGTTGAAACGACTGTTACTATCTGCTTGGTTAGTAGCAACTGTAGCACCTTCAACTTGCGCTTGAATTGCGGGCACACGATAAATGTCGTCTGTCCACAAAGGTAATGTTGAATTAACTTTACGCTTTTTACTCATACACATGTTTAATACAGGTGTATCATCTTTTACTCTGTTAGATACATCTAAATCTAAGTCCTTGACAACGATGTCACTGCCGTATGCTGTAGTACCGTTACCAATTTGACTGGTTGTAATTTCTGCCATTTTATTCTCCTTGAATGTATATATAGGCTATATTTTATCTACCACCTCTAGCACTACGAATTTGTGTTAATCGTTGTGTTAAGAGATTGTCTGCGGCTTTTTTATCACCGCCCTTGGCTTGTTCACGAAGTTTGTTTAAGTCATCACCACCACTCTTTTGTGACGATGATCCACGGCGTTGTGTTAACGCTGCCATGCTAGATCCAGCACTTTTGGTGCTAGGCTTATCTCTATAGCGTAACCCATCTCGTACTAATGATAATAAATTCTCATCACTACTGATTAAGTCAATATTTGGAACACCAGGAATAATTTCTTGTTTGGCTTGAGGCCATAACTTAGTTACCTTATCTCTTAATTCATTAAAGACATATTCGTTTTTCAACTCTTTGTCTGTAAATGATTTACGAGCCTGATCTAATCGTTCTGCGACTTGGTGAGCCCTTACTTGTCTGAACTGATCTACCTGCGGCTTCATTTGACCTATTATGTCTTGTTGTTGCCTGATATACTGTTCATTCTGTTGAATGGCTGCTTGAATTCTTGCTACTTGAGCAGGATCATTAGTTCGCTGTAACTGTTGTTGAAAAGTTGTTTGATAATTTTGTGTTTTCACAATCTCATCATACGCACCCTGCAACTTCGGTTGAACGGTAAATTCCATTGCTAAAGTTAAACCTTCTTGCTCCATTTGCTTTCCCTTTAGGTACTCATCAAACTCGGCTCTCTGTATCTTTAACTCTCTCGCTTCTTCATGTATTGCTGATCCTTGACCTAATATTGACGCGGCTTTCTTAGCATCAACGATGACTTCTTTACCGTTTCGCATGAACTTAAACTTAGCGTTAGGGTTCACTTCTGCGAATTCAATAAAATCAATCAAATCGTCTGAACTAGAATCATTACTATCAGTAGTTACCTTTTCAGGGCTATCTGTTTCTTGATTGTCGCTGGCAAAACTATCATCATTCATTTCAGCAATTTCGGCTTCAGCATTATCGCTGGGTGCCACAGGGCTTGAAGTTTCTGCCGATTCTTCTTGACCTGTTACAGTTTGTGTTGTAGCACGATTTTGGTTACGCAAATCTAACATTGCGGCCATCTTTTGGGCTATTGATCCATCACTTACTGCGCTTTGACTAGCGGCCGCACTGTTATCAGTGTTAGGACTTGTCGTTGTTTCCATTTAATTTTCCTTAATTTTATTACTCGGGCACTGTTGTGTTACCGAGCTTACTTTTCAAATATACTGCTTTTTTCAAAGAAGTAATGAAACTATCAATACCAGCAAGTTCATTACATAATGCTACTCGCTGTTTGTCATCGTCTGGTGTATGACCTCTTATACTTGCTAATTGGTCAGTTATATCAAACTTAAAATGATGTACAAACATTGCTAGGTCTTTTGACTTGAGCAATGCTTCTGCTTGACTTCCATAATGTCTAACTCTATCAGCCTGAGCTGGAGTTAGTTTCTTCATTGTGTTTAAGTCAACCGTTAATCTGTTATTGTAAAATTCTATCGTTTCTTCATTAATCATATTCTATTCCATTGTATAATGTTATTTATACAAATATTTTACGAATAAACTTTTGGATCTCCCGCTGCCATTGACATAAAATCTAATTGACTTTCAGCATCACTTCCAGCAACTTCTGCTTCAATCTGTCTTGCTTTTACATCGTCAAGGTTAGCACTAGACAAATCTTTTTTGTCTTTGGGTGAAGGTTCTTTGTTCTTCATTGCTTCAGCACCTTGTTTAATCATCTGTTCTACTTCATCATCACTAGGAAGATAACTATCGCAATCTTTTACGCCCAATACATACAATGTATCAGCGAATGGCTTTTTGACTTTTTGATATATTTCTTTAGTCAATGTGCCAGCTTGTACCATTCCAGTAGTTGTTGTATATAAATCATTTTGGCATTTCTGGATGATTTGTAATCTACCTAATGCGTTTTCTTCACTCATCATGCCTAATGCTAGTTCCATGTGTATTTGTTTTCTGTCACAGAAGTTCATGTCATCCCATGCTAGGTAATCTAAGAATTCTGCTTTCTTATCTGGGTGAAAGTTTTGTGCTAGTTTCTTAACACCATAATCATCACCGTATTGTATCAATGTTCTCCATACTAACCATAATGCTTCTCTTAAACCTTCAGCACTATTACGAACTGTATTGTCTTGTATGATTTGATTAGGGGTTAATGCTAACTGTAATTTGATACCACTATTACCAGCAGCCATGACTTCTGGATTGAATACATCTTGCGGTGTAGTCATACCAACCATAGCCATTGTGTCTTGCTGAATACGATTCATCGCAACTTCCAAGAATTGTAGGTTTCCGCTTGGGGGAGGCAATTGGTAGATATCTTTCGCTGGATCAAATTTACTATCTAATATAAAGATAGCGGCTTCGCCATCTTGTAACATTTCAAAATCTAATCTATCTGGCTTAACACCAATACGAGGTGTTGCTGTTAATAGTCCTAATTGTATTTCTGCTCTAGCACCTGCTGTATTGTATTCCTGCATCGGAATAACACTTTCAGCAATACTCATACCATAGAAGTTACCTGGTAGAGGCTTTGGACACATATTAGCAACAGGAATAAACTCTACTTCTTTTGCTGATATGATATAACTACCTGAATAGATAAGTTCAACTAGTTCTAACTCACCATCACCATCAATGTCATACTTGTTCCAAACTGTAACGATTGATATCGTGCGACTATCTGGGTCAGCACTACTTGCTGAACTAACTGGTACACCCATAACTGGTACACTATCTCTAGCGTGAATTGCTAAGTTGTTTAATACACTACCTGCTTGATAAGCACCATTCATGTTGTATTCAGCATGTTCACGGAATTGTTCTAAATTAATGCCAGGATACAATTCTGTTGCTTCTTGTATTGTCATTGGATCGTAGTAACCACAGAACGGTTGATCTCTCATTTCAGGAACTGTAGGATCACATATCCAAAAATGTTGAGCAATAGGCACAAACTTAACATTGATGCTATAACCAGTTAGTTTATATTTGGCTGCGTAGATTGTGTTACGATTGATAGCGGTTGTTAATATTTCTTCTTGGCTTTCAATAGAACCAGCTTGTGTTTCTGCTTGATCCATTGCCATCATTTCTGGATCAATATCTTCTGGTGCTTGTAACATATTATTCATATGTGTTTCAACCATACCTTGTGCTAGTTCTTTTTTATGTTCTCCAACTAGTTGTTGTACTTCAGCAATAACTTTATCCATCTCAACATTAACTCTGCGCTTGCTTTGACGCAACGCTGTTAATCCTGATTCACCTGCTTGTTGTTCAAATGCTCTTAATTGATCTACTGTGCCTTGTGTTTCTACATAACGAGTTATGTTTTCACGAATAGGCTTAATCATCATCATCCCATTCTTGTGCATCGCGGCATCCATAATCCAGCGTTCTAATATAAAGTGAGGCTCATTCATCTGATTAACAACTTTGCTAACCATATCAGTTGCCTGTCTAGCCGCTACTTCATCTTCTTCGGTATCAGCAACAAAATCAAAGTTAATTTCTCCACTAGGCATTAAGCCTTTAGCGATAACTGCTGTTGCGTAATCTACGACGGGTTTAACTGAAGGGTGAATGTAGTCAATGCCATTCACGGGCGCTGTTGAGTCAGTTACAGCAAGACATAGGTAGTGATAATCTGAAGCACGGTTGACCGCGTTTTTAGTGCCTAAGTAACGCAAATAGGATGCCATTTTGACATCCATTAAGTTCTTCATGCGAACAAAATTTGCGTTAATTTTTCTATTTTGATTGATGAACTCAATCGGGATATTTTTGATATCTAACATAGTGGTGGTTTTACCTTAAGTATATACTATTTAGTCATACCTATTTTATCTCTAATGATAATCACCTGGCAAGATTATTTTGGGTCTAGTTAGTTCATCCACTGTATCCTTGAGATTACAGGCCTGACATTCCAAATCTGTTGAGTCCTCATCTTCCATTTCATAGATGGTATGTGGAACTTCTGCTATCATCATCATCTTCTCAAACATCTTTGCGTGTTCTTCACACATTATTGTAGGAAGATTGTTTCCCACTGTTGCTAAAAACTTACTATTCATTATGCTCTTTCGTAAATTGAGATGCTTCTATCTTTGTGTCCAGTTGAACCTCTGTACAGTACGGCGCCAACTTCTAGCCATTCAGTATTTTTATAAAAAGGTCTTTGCCAATCTAGCCAAACAATATGTGCTCCCGAAGCACTTGCTTTGTATAACTCATTAAATACTTTTTTAATGTTCAAACTATCAGCCGGGCAATTATATCGTTCCTGATATTGCTTTAGTCGTTCTTCACCATATGGTGGGTCACAAACCCATAAATCGTGCTGTGCTATTGCGTGTTTGCTCATTTCCCTAGCGTCAGCATATAATGTGTCTAAACTTTGTGGATTGATATCATACTTTTGGCCGGGCAAATCTTTGATATCTGCTTGCCCAGCATATAAATGGGCAATTGTTTTTTTGTCTGGGAATAATGCGGCAATTCGTTTTAAGTAATTACCTTGATATCCTCCATAATAATCATTTGCTTTTGCGTAGTTGTTACCTATATAGATACAACCTGTAATTCTATTATCACTACCACAATGTAGTTCCCATTTACTGTTTGCTTGTTTATAACTTGTTACTCTATCTGTATTATTCATTTCTATTCCTTATGTCGCTGAAAAACTTTTCTTCCAAGCGGGCTTATTGCTATCATCATATTTAACATAGCGGTCACGCTGTGCTGCCATTCTTTGAGCAGGTGATCTATTGTCCCATGGTTCAGCGATGCCTTGCAGGACAGCAATTAAAGCATATCTAGCACTATCAATACAATCGTCTGGATCACTAAAGCGACCCTTCTCATCTACATAATAGTTCTGTGCTTCACTTAAAAAATTGGTACAGTTTTCATTGACCATTAAACTACCCACTTCTAACATCTGACGCATTTGATTGATACCATAACTCTTGTGATTAGTTGTACGACCTTCGCTATCAGGAGGATTCATAATTGCTTTCTCATACACATTCAATTCGTAACTTTCAAATAGTTCTCTGATTGAACTAGCACTCATTGTATAGCGACCTGAAGTGTTAGCGTCAGCAGGTAACACAATTGGTGTACCAAACACTTCAGGTCTAAGCAAATGATTGATGTATTGTGTTGGAACTGCTTCTTCAATACCCTGAACAATAATTTGCTTATGTAAGTATGCTGTTCTTTCATGTGGTTCCCAATACATTAGTGATATAACTGTTTTGTCATTTACTAAACCCAAGTCAAGCGCAATAACTCTTTGTATATTCGGCATACGCATAAAGTCAATCTCACCCGTCTTGTATGTAGGCCAGTTACTTAATTGGAACACAGCACCTTTACCCATAACAGGCTTTCCTGCCATTCGTGCTTCACGCTCATGTGGTAAGTAATCTCTTTCCAATTGTCTGCGAGTTTCTTTCAATAGAAATGGATGACCCCATGGATCGTATTCTGGAACATCATCCCAAGCAACACGAATATAGTTATATCCTTCTTCTTTATTCCAAAACTTACTTACTAATCCGTTTAGTCCTTTTAATGGTGTAAAGGAACAAAGGACCTTACCTTGTGTAGTTGCTGTACGAGTAACGATCTCACTAAAGAAATCGTCTGGGGGTTGTTCATCAAATACTGCTAAGTTTAATTTGAAACCCTGTAGTTGTCGTACTTCTTGTGTATAATTGGCAAATAGCAAATAACTATTATTACCAGACTTATGCTTAATTTCGCAACCAATGTTGTTTGCTCCATCATTACGCATAGTAGTAGTAATAATACAATCCCGTGGTATAGCACCAGATCCAAGATTCTCAGTAATTTTGACATCTTGTGTTCCTAACAATTCATTTTGTAATACTAGAGCAACTTGGCTCCATCCCTCACCAGCAACCATTGCTGTGATAGGACCTTCGTAGCGAAAGCCTTCCCACCAATCAGGGTATATACCAGTTAGGTGCATTGCTGTTTCAAAGCATGTACTAACTGTTTTACCGATACGATTGGCAGCAAGAATACCTCTACGCTCATGTATTCCTGTTTTGAAGAATTCTAATTGATGCTTAAATGGTCTGAAATACTTTAGTTGATTGTATTTCATGTCATCACAAATGGTAATACTCAGATCCATTAGTGTATTCTTAAGTGGACCTGGTATTGTTTTGAGGCTATCTATAGTGAGATTGTTTTTATCTACACTATAGCGTAATGCTCTAGCCATTAATACATCTTCACCCAACATCTTTGTTTCTTAAACTTTCACGGACTATATGTATTTTATATACCGCGTCTGCTAAGTCAGCAATTTCACTAGCATGTAATTTCCAAGTAGTTGTATCTGTAATGACTACTCCATCACGCTTATCAAGCCCGGCTTGTAATCGTTCTGTTAGTAGTCGTAAGATATGTTCGCATTGTCCAGGAAACTTTTCAGTAAAAGCAACACGATGGCTAGCATTAATCTTTTGTAAGATTAGTGTTTCTTTTACTTTCGTCTGTTCTTGTGCTTGACGAATTTCACTGTCTCTAGCGTCCATCATTTTGTTATATCCCAAGGATTGTGTGCTATGTTAGTATTAAGTGATACAAATTCACGGTCAACCCAAACATTCCATTGATTGCTGTTGTTAACACGATATGTCAACATAGTTCCACGAAGGCGTTTACCTTGTGGTGTTAATGTTCCATCTTCACGCACAGCAACTTGTTCGCCAGTGCGTGGATCAACCCATTTAATAATCTCTGGTCTATTACGACCATACTTGTCAATCTTTTCACCATATGGTTTTTGATCTAATGGACCTAATATTTCATAACTAATCATACCATTTTTATACTTGCGAAATATCATATGACATTTTTTATCTTGTGCCCTTGCCTCTGCGTCCGGATGAGGGAATGTAGGCACATAGAATGTGTTTTGTATTTCACTGTGATGTGGTAATGATTCGTCACGCTCTGGTGTAGGTTTAATTGGATCAACTGGTATCAACTCGCTTTTCTCTACATATGGATTTTCACTTCCAGTGTAAGCAACATTTACTTCTTCTCCATTAAGTACATCCATTGCGATTTGATATTTTAGTTTATTAGCACGACCTTTTAAGTTAAGAACAATTCCTGTTTGGTCAAAGACAAAACGCTCAAGTTCTTTTGCTGTGGGGAAGTCAGTCATTAATCCTTCTAAATCAAATTCCGTACTAATTGGCTGTAATAACAACTTATGTGTTTTACTTTCGTGTACTACTTTTTTTGATTTAGTTGGCTCGGGAGTTGTTGTAGGTGCTACTGATGAAATTGCTTCATCTTCCCATGGACTAGGTTCGGGTGTTATTGGTTTGTTAATTGGCATTTCTTTTCCTTTCAATGATAAGAGCGGGCCCAATGCCCACTCTTATTTAACTACATTAACCTTTTGTTATAGGTTTTTTATACTTGCTTGACAATCTTGATCCATTACTTGTTGGATTAGTTTTAGAACCTTGCGGTAGATTTCTAGCAAGACCTTCTACTGCTGGATTAATAAATGGTTTCATTCCACGGCCGCGCATTTCTAATGCGTCTGTGACCATAGTTGCTAATTTTGATTTCTCACTTGAACTAGTAGATTTAGCATCCATGAATGCGTTGCGTTTACTAGGTGTTCCTGCGTTACCTGTTGTAGGACCACGCTTTTGATTTGATTTTGTTTGTGGGTTATTAGTGTTCATAGTTGATTACCTTTTGTTGGGCCACGACCATAGTTGAAATTTTCTTTACCAACTTTTGGCATTGCTGTTGTTTGACCATCACTTACTGCTTGGCGAACTTGTGACTTACCTGTAAACATTTCTTTACCACATGAGGGCATTGCTGTGCCGCCACCTGTTGGGCCACGACCTTTGTTGATTAGTTTCCCATCGTTCATTGTTCCAGTATGATGATTAGTCATATACTTTGTATTGCGACTGGGAGACATTTGCTCCATGCCATCAAAAGCCATTCCTGATTTATCTTTCATTTTGTTTTTCCTTTAGAAGATTTTTTCGCTGTTTTAGCACTTTGCGTAAACGCACTCGCTGTTGGTGCACCTTTAGTGCCGGGTTTACGCATCTTTTCACCTGATCCTGCTTTTATGCGATCTCGTTTGGCGTTTATATTTGCGTATAATCCGTTTTTCATAATAGTATTTATTCTTTTTTTATTCCAGCGAGTTTTGCCAATGCTTCTGTAAACGCTTTTTGTTTCATCTCAATAGCATCTTGGCTATCTGTAATCTCTATCTTACTAACATGTGTCATCAACTTATTCAATATCAAATTATGATATTTGATGACTAACTGCTGGTCTTTATTATTTCTAGCATTAATGAAATCTTCCATCAATATGGTTTCATAACTGGCACCATTCGTTTTCTTTTCTAATGCTTCTAATAAACCATTTACCGATACTTGATTAGTTCCACCTTTAGGTCTGCCCGCACCTTTACGAGCACCACCCTTGGCACTAACAATTTTACCGGTAGTTTTGCTTATAACTTTTTTCTTTTCCATAACTTATTTATGTTTTATTTAGGATAATCTTTCTTTAACCAATCTAAATCAGTTCTTTTACTGTTAGGCTCATACCATCCATCACCTGTGTATATATTCAATATACTCTGAAAGTATTCCTCATACATAGGACCTACTTTGTCTAGTGTAAAGTTCTCTGCCCATGTTCTACAATCTTTAGGCTTGATATTCTCTATGTTTTCAGTAGCCCAAATAAACTGCTCAAATGTTCTACAACGATAGCCCGTTACTCCATGTATATTGTTCTCTGCGAAACTACCCCAATCTGTTGTAATTGTAGGAGTTCCACTCATTAATAGTTCTACTTGTACTCCACCAAAAGGTTCTACATATTGACTGGGAACAAACGCACCTTTAGCATTAGCCATTAGTTCTCTGCGTGTCTCTGTATCAGCATAACCCATAAACTCTACATTAGGTGGAAATGACATATTGTCAGGATTCTGTCCAGCAATCTTAACTTTAATATGGGGCAACTTCTCTGCTATCTGATTAACAATGTGTACACCCTTACCTGTGTATACTCTACCCAAAAACAAATAGTAATCTTCTTTTTTTTCTTTGAAGGTAAAGTCATCTGGGTCAAAGTAGTTTGGTATAACGCAATCATACCATCCTTGATTACAACTTCCTACATTGTTTAATCCACAGTAGGCATGATAGATAGCATAACTCTCAAATATCTTCCATTTTGCCCAATGTCCACCGGCATATCCAATGCCTGGCTCTACACATATCAAATCTGTATGAGCATCACATATGGGTCTGACACCTGATCCCCAGAATGGTAGTATAAAATCGTTTTTTTGTTTTCGTTTGCCTACTTCTTTGATACTATTAGCAAAAAATGTAGTGTAAGCATGGTCATTGTTATCAAACTTAAAGAAGTTCTTACGCCAATCGTATGATCCATATGCTTTTTCTAAATCACTGTTGTCAATTACGGTAACATGTTCATCACAAATTACATCACTGTCAGCATGACCATAATGTATAATCTCATGCCCTAGTTTTTTCATCATCTTGCCAAACTTCCACACTTTTTGTGTGTAAGCGCAAGCAACATATTCTTTACTTGTTACTGTGTGGGGCAAGCCCAATATATGAAATCTCATTCTATTCTTTTCCTAAACATATATTTATGTTTTGTTAAATATGTCTATATAAAGGAATAGAAATGAGAATATTAGACAATGATCCAAAAGGATTAAACGGCGGAACTCTTTATGAATTTGAAAACAAAGTTCAAGCAAGGTTACTTGATATGATTTCTGGAAACTATGACAAAACTATTGAGAAACAAGTAAAAATGATATTAGGAAATATCCTAACACAAGACCAGGCAGAACACAAATATTGGCAGGGTAAAAAGAAATGAATTATACTTGGCGACCCGCAAATGGATTAGATGTAAAAGCAATAGTTGATATGGCTGTTGAACACTTTCTTATTGAAACTGATGGCATCTTTACTCCCGAACCCGTAATCTATCAAAGAAACTTAACACTTGCTGTTATCAATCAGTTTTACGGACCTCTTACACAACTTATTAGTATTGCTGTTGATGAAAATAACACACTACTAGCCTATACTTGGGCTACTCGGGGTGAACGAGCGGTTTGGTCCGATGATGAGATGGTATCCGTTCGTATTGCTCACCTTGATTTAAGATTAACAGCACGACTTAGAGTTCAGTTAGTAAAAGATATGCTAAAGATGTGGGAAGATTGGGCACGATTGTGTAATGTCAAAGTAGTATGTAGTTCTACAATGCGTAAAGAGCAAAATGCGTTTCTAAAACTACACGAACGCAATGGTTACATCCTTCGTGGTAGTTATGCTTACAAGAAATTACCTATAGGGCCTAGTAGGGATTCACTCCAAAGTTGAACGCAACATCCAAATGCTCTTTGCCAAATCTAATATTTGGTCTTGTGCGTAGTTGGCTATTTCTTTGTGACCTTCGTCTTCAGCAATAGCCATAAGTTCTTCGTATGTTCCTTTAAGTAGTTCCAAATCATCTTTTACTCCTTCTAAAAATCCATCCGCATCTTCTTCAAAGATTGCTGTTGATATTTCACTTTGATTTAATACATCTTGTATTTCACAAGGCATATAATCATCTAATGTGCGTAGTAGTTCTCCAAGAATATCTATCTGTGCTTGTCGTCTTTCATAGACACCTTGTAATAACTTATGGTCACTGCGAAAGTTTCTACCCATAATGTTTATATGTGCTGTGTGAGCACGATAGTAAGCAACAAAGTTATTGTTGAAGGTTAGTGTTAGTTGTTCTTGTGTAGTCATAATATTACTTATCTAGGCGCTACTGGGCCCAAAACTCTTTCTGCGGCTTTCTTTCTAATCAATGCTTGTATATCTCTTTGACTGCCATTAGCCATAACATTTTGTTCTTCTTGTGGGCTAATTGGTCCGCCATATTGCGTATTCATATTTCTAAACGCTTGTTCTGCTCTTTGACCTTGACCTTGTTGTAATCTTTCACCTAACTGAGTTTCTCTTGCGAGTTGCCCAGCTTCGTATATATCAAACGCTGTGCCTAATGGACCTAATGCTTTACCTGCTGTTTTAGCGAATGGTGATATAACTTTCATTGCTTGTTGTCCATATGTTGGAACTACTTTTAAGTATGCGTCTGCTAATTTTGCTAACTCAGGATTAGCATATCTGGCTGCCATACCTTCTTGTGAATTTAATAATGCTCTTACTGCGTTATTACCACCTCCACCAATTTTTGCTCCATATGCTTCTGTAATCTTTTCAGCAA